>ENA-OQAR01000025-OQAR01000025.1-human-gut-metagenome-genome-assembly--contig:-NODE-25-length-31211-cov-2.991185_pt1 | contig 31211 bp, 44 predicted proteins | sample MGYA00242738_ERZ504533 | MGnify/ENA primary metagenome ERZ504533 (study PRJEB26092, sample SAMD00036276) | human gut metagenome | host: Homo sapiens | study: EMG produced TPA metagenomics assembly of... | reverse complement strand
AAATTTGGTTTTCTCATCGGCAAAGCGGGGCCACATAGGGCCGAAGGAAATGGACTCGATGAGACTGCACACATGGCGGCCGCCAAAGAGCAGCTTCGACGCTTTTGCCAGGAACTCGCCCATGGGGGCGGCCCGGATTTCTGGAGGGAGAACCGCAGACGATAAGGGCATCCACGCAGTCGTCGTGCTCTTTCACAAAGCTCCGTACGGCCAGGGAACCCATGCTGTGGCCGAAAAGGATCAGCGGGAGCTCCGGATATTTTGTGAAGGGTCTCGTTGATGAGATAAATGTCCTCCAGAAGGGCCTCTGCGCCGCCTCCGTACATGTAGCCTAAGTCCCCGTTTGTGGCGGACACTGGCCCCGTGGCCTCTGTGGTCATGAATCACGGTGAGAAAGCCCTGGGCTGCGAGATACTCCATAAAGGCTGGTAGCGCTCTTTGTTCTCGCTCATGCCGTGAACCAGCTGAACAATACCGCGTAAGGTCCTTCCGGAACGACTTCCAGCACGGAGAGCTCCAGGCCGTCAGCCCGGGATTTGATGGTTTTGTGGATGACATGGGTCATAGCAAACACCTCCTGTATAAAACGAAAGCGCACCATCCTTCGATGGTGCGCTGCTCATGCATAGATGAATTAGTCCTGAACGTAGGGCATCAGTGCAAGATGACGTGCTCTCTTAATGGAAACAGTCAGAGCTCTCTGATGTTTTGCACAGTTTCCTGTAATTCTTCTTGGAAGGATTTTTCCTCTTTCAGAAACATATTTTCTTAATTTTGCTACATCCTTGTAGTCGATCTCGTTTATTCTCTTTACCACAGAATACGCAAACTTTTTTTTTTCTTCTGCGGCCGCCTCTTCTCTTCATTGGAGAGTCTGGTCTTTCGCCTCTATTGTAAGCCATGATTGCTTTCCTCCTATTTTATTCTATCAGTTTGTATTAAATAAACGGCAGTTCTTCATCAATTCCATCCGGAATGTTCATGAAACCGTCTGCACTGGCTGCTCCCGGAGCCGGCATGGATGGTGCAGGTGCAGGGGATGATGTCTGAGGATGGGAAGCTGCGTAATTATCGCTGGCCGCCTTGCTCTCAGCAAACTCCTGTTCCTCAACTACTACCTCTGTGGTATAAACCTTCTGGCCATCACGATTGGTGTAGCTGCCTGTCTGAATGCGTCCTGAAACAATGATCTTAAGTCCCTGACGGAAATACTTCTCAGCAAACTCGGCTGTACGTCCAAAGGATACACAACTGATAAAGTCTGCTGTTGCTTCACCGTCACGGCGGAATCTTCTGTCTACTGCCAGTGTATATCTGGCAATTGCCAATGCATTCTCTCCTGCGGAATATCTCACCTCAGGATCTCTTGTTAAGCGTCCCATTAAAATTACTTTGTTCATATAAATACCTCTTCGTTTCTGCTTTGAATGGTTGAACGGATCAATTAATGGTGCCTTCTAAAATCCACCCTGTATAAGATTATGCGTCTTTTCTTACGACTAAGTATCTTAATACATTGTCCATGATGCGAACGTGTCTTTCAACTTCCGCCGGGCACTGTGCGTCTGCTTCAAACTGAATGAAATAGTAGAAGCCTTCATGCATTTTCTGAATTTCGTAAGCTAATTTTTTTCTTACCCCATTCTTCTATTTTCTGTGATAGTGCCGTTGTAAACGTGTGATGTATCCTTTTGCTTTTCTCAACAACTGCATCACGTACTTCGTCTTCAACTTTTGCACTAACAACTAATGCTAACTCGTACTTGTTCATGTCTTGCTTTACCTCCTTATGGTCTGTTGGCCCTTTGCCTGTCAAAGAGCAAGGATATAAAATATATCACGAGTGTTGATTCTAACATAGTTTTTGGTGTCTGTAAAGTACTATTTTTCTTTTTTTATCAAATTTTTTAGTATTTTTCTCAACCATCTTGCGCGGTACCATGATCTGATGTCCGCATCCTGTACATTTCAGGCGGAAATCAGCACCTACCCTTAAGATTTCCCAGTCTCTGCTTCCGCAGGGATGGACTTTCTTTAATGTAACAATATCACCAACTTCATAGGGAAGTCCCATAATCTCTTACTCCTCTTATATAACTTTGACAGTAACTGTCCTGTACTTCGCCAAATAGCGAACCGCTGAACAGTTACCCTTGATTTTTCAGACACGCTAGCAATGAATCTGTGAAAATACCTGTCCGATCGGCCCCTGGATCAGAAGGTCTGCATATCTGTCTCTTGGTGTCGGAGATTTATTGATCACTACAAGATGTTCTCCACGGAAATAATCAATCAGTCCGGCTGCCGGGTAAACTGCCAGAGAGGTTCCCCCGATGATCAGTACCTGTGCCTCTGAGATTGCCTTTCACTGCTTCATTGATCGTCTGATTGTCCAGACCTTCTTCATACAATACCACATCCGGCTTGATAATTCCACCACATTCGCATCTCGGAACACCTGTGGATGCTTTCATGTGGGCAAAATCATAAAATCTGTGACACTTCATGCAGTAATTGCGGTATACACTTCCATGAAGCTCCAGAACCTTCTTGCTGCCTGCCATCTGATGCAGATTGTCGATATTCTGGGTAATAACTGCTTTCAGTTTTCCTGCCTGTTCCAGTTCTGCCAGCTTCAGATGTGCTGCATTGGGTTTTGCAGTGTCACAAAGCATCTTGTCTCTGTAGAATTTGAAAAATTCTTCCGGCTTTCTCATAAAGAATGTATGGCTTAAGATCGTTTCCGGAGGATAGTCATATTTCTGATGATAAAGTCCGTCCTGACTTCTGAAATCCGGGATTCCGCTCTCTGTGGAAACACCTGCTCCGCCGAAGAAGACAATATTGTCATATTTGTCTACAAGTTCCTGTAATCTCTCAACTTCTCCTGCCATTTAGAATTCCTCCTTTATTTTTTCCAAACACTGTTACTGAAATTTTTATCATCTGAATTTTTATCGTCTGCTTTTACAGCAATACGATTTTCTTCTGATTCAGGTAACTGCTCTTCATAATTCTACTGCCCGACATCAAGTGTATCCACACGTTTCCCCTGGACAACATAACGGGTTGCCTCGTTTCCTGTACAGGTAGACAGAGTAATGATCTTGTCCTTTATGTTCATTCCTTCTGCATCTGTCTGAATCTCGGAATATCCTCTGATCTTTTCCAGATATTTTTCAAATTCCTCACCCGGTCCCTTAAACAGGGTATAGGTATCACTGTTCACACCTGTAGTGTACGCGGAGATAATCTCATACCTGTAGTTTTTCTCAGGTGTAAAGATCCAGAAATATTTGCTCTTCTTATAAGTCTCCTCATCCTGTGTAAATTTCTTAAGCTGTGCAAACATGGAACCATTTTTCATATTATGGCCATACACGATCGTATTACAGTCACTGAAATCACCTTTGTTTTCATAGTCCACAAAGATAGTACCTGCAAAATTGTAATTCTTCTCATAGGTTCTGTGAAGATAAGTTTCATTGTCTTTGCCATGCACAATGGGATAATTGATATCCGGCACTGCTTCCACATAAATCCATCCCACTACATCATCATTTACACTTTTAAGAGATGCAAAGTCAATATCCATAGGCGCTTTCAGTTCACTGCCTGCCTCCGGTCCTGCTGCTTCTCCATCCGGATCTCGTTCTGTTACTGCCATCTGTGTGATTGAATTGTACTCATCCGTACCTTTCTTATATTCTGTATAAATATGAAACAGATTATATCCTGCATAACAGAATACACAGATTGCTGCGATCAGAACAACGGTCAATACGACATCCCCTGCTGTCTTCTTTTTTCAGGCTGTTTTTCTGACATTCTTCCTCCATTTCCGCAGCGTATTTCTGCTGCTATGTATCAGCTGCTGTCTGATTTGCTTCTATCAATAATATACTGACTGCCGTTTTCAGATACTGTCTGTAACAGATATTATACCCGGTCACGGCTTTCTTCCTGTAGTCCTTCATGCACTGCCTCCAGACACGCTTTTCGCAGTTTCATTTTCTTCTTTATTATATAAAAGCATCTCGCTGTGTTCAAAATATGCCGGACAGCCATTTCCGGCAATAAACGAAGTCATTGACTTATCCGCTGTGATCCCTGTCACGAAAAGCAGCATTTCCTGATTTTCGCCAAAGCTCTCTTTAATAAATGAAAAGGCATTCTGCAGTTCTCCCTGGAGTTTCTGGATCATATCTTCTCTGCATACTGCTTCTTTTTCAAAACATTTACTGATCCGCTTAAATCCATTTTCAGCTGACCGCACATGTTCTTTCTTTGCTGTCAGAATATATTCCCTCAGCCTGCGGATTGCCGTCTCCTGATATTTCTGTTCGCTTACTGAAATCAGTTCCATCTTTACTTTGATCTGCAGACTGTTTTCCTGTTCCTGCGCAAATTCTTCAAGCAATGAAATTCCCAGCTTCTCTTCCTCAGCATTCTTTCTCACCTGAGTTCTCAGATGCAGAAGCATCTCATAGAGTACCTCAAGCTGATGATCTGCCTGTCCGTATTCTTCCGCTTTTTCTCTCAGTGCCCCCCAGGATCAGATTTACAACTGCAAAAACGTTCCTCAAAAAGCTCCGGCTGCAGCCATCTTTTTTCTTTTGCTCCAGATTCTCCAGACTCAGATTTCCGGACAGGATCGACGGGATTTCATAATCTTCCCCATACTTTGTATATAACTGATAAAAACCTGCAAAATCTCTGGCTGTTTCCTCTTTCTGGAGAAATTCCTCCAACCAGTTCCTCACTGATCCCGATCCCCAGCTTTTCATAGCTTTGCAGAAGTTCTTGAAAGATCCTCCCAGCCTCTGGCAGTCACAAAGAATTTACCGTCTACTGTATTCTCCACCGCATAGAAATTGTTTTCTTCACAGACAGAATAAGAAATGATCGCCTGGTGCAACCTTCTGCTGTCCTGCATATTTCAGCCAGATATCGCAGTTCAGGCTCAATTGTAAGCTTACGGACACGGTCGAGTGTGACAATATCAAATTCCCTGACAGATTTATTATACTCCGGTGGATTTCCCGCTGCTACCAGAATCCAGCCTTCCGGAATCTTATGACTTCCAAAGGTTTTATTCTGGAGAAGTGCCAGCATTGCCGGTGCCAGGGTTTCAGACACACAGTTGATCTCATCAATAAACAGGATTCCCTCTTTTCTGCCTGTATTCTCCATACAATCATAGACAGATGCCACGATCTCACTCATTGTGTAATCTGTCACCATCATTCCTTTTCCACCGTAATTCCGTTTAACGATCTCCGGAAGACCGATGGCACTCTGACGGGTGTGATGGGTAATGGTGTAGGCTACAAGTCCCACACCGCACTCTGCTGCCGCCTGTTCCATAATGGCAGTTTTGCCGATTCCCGGCGGACCGATCAGCAACAGCGGTCTCTGACGGATCAGAGGATAAGTATAATATCCATTCTCATCCTTCGCCAGATATGCGCGAAGTGTATTACAGATTTCTGTTTTTGCTTCCTGTATGTTCATTTTATTATCATACTCCTGCTAATTATTTAGTTACTGTTCACTCCGTTCCCAGCAACACGCTTCGCGATGCACAGAATTTATGCTAATCGCATAAATTCGCGCGGTATGTCTCGGGTTTTTCTGTGACCTTCGCTCACAAAAAAACACCTCGCGGGATATTACCAGTGAACAGTAACATTATTTACTCAAACTGACATCTGCTCCGCAGTTTGCCCCATTCCTGTGATCAGACATTTCGCCCATGGCGGCACCAGTTTCATCTTGTCCGTCCGTTTCAGAAATACAAATGCAGTCTCATAATCCGGCTTTTGTCCCGGATAAATCCCGTCACCATCTGTAAAATAGATCAGTGCTCTGAGATTCTTCAGTTCTTTTCTCTCTTTTTCCTGACGGATCAATTCAAATACAGGGCGGAAATCTGTACCTCCCCTGCCCTGGATCTTAACGTTCCGGATGTATTCCTTCCACTCTTCCTCAGAATGGATCACATCCACTTTCTGGATAAAAACAGTCGCACTGGACGATATATACCTTCATTCTGCTGAAAAAATTCTCTTTTTCACTTAAAATCCCATAGGTTTCACCCAGAAATCTCTGTACAGTTTCTCCTAAACATGAACCGGATGTGTCAATGGCGATCACCAGCTCCTCCAGACGGTTTACTTCTTTATACTCCAACGGTTCTATCAATGGAATATTTCCATAATGTTCCATTCCAAAGCTGTAAAAAATATAATCAAAGCTCTCCGTATCCAGCTCCACTTCCTCCCGCAGTCTGCAGAACTGCTTCAGAAATTTCCGGTAATCATATTTACTGCGGTAGATCTCATCCAGTTCTTCCTGCTGATCGTTTGTCTGAGTCCCTGCCCTGCTTTGCATACCGGTCTTATTCTGTGAGGTATAAGCAAGGATATGTTCCCATTTTTCCTTTGTTCTCCTGCCTCCTGGTGCCTGTCCGGCAGTTCTCTGCCAGAATATGTGATCATCAAAAGTATTTGTGTTCACCTGTATATCATCTGATTTTCTTTTCTTCAAGCTGATTTTGCCTTCTCCGACAGCCTTGTCGATCAGCTGCTCTACAAAACAGTCGCATTCCCTGTCCCATTCACCGGAATCTCTGTCAGGTTCCATGAAAATATGAAGGTACAGACAGTGAAGCAGCATGTGCAGATATCCTCTTCTTACTGCTGCCGGATCTTCCAGATATTTTTTCATAAGAAATACCGGATTAAAATAAATCAGCTCCCCGTCTGTCCCAATTGTATCAATGCTGCTGTCTGCTTTGTATTCCAGACTTGTAAATGCCCCGTCCAGATAAGGAAAGTCCAGATATAATTGATTTCTGCAGTTTTGCAGGATTTTTTTTCCGGTAAGTTCCTGCTCTGTTGTTGTTTTACAGTGAAAAGTCTTTTTTGGGTATCCATATTTTTTATCTTTCAGATGAAGCAGCCATACCAGAGAACGCAGCTTTGCTTTTTCCTGTGCACATCTTATAAAATTCTCCAGCTCATTTGCGGAAAACCATCCGCATTTCTCAATCTGCTCCATCCTTTCTGTATCCTCATTCTCTATCAGAAGCTCCATTACAGAACGTATTCTGAGTTTCAGGTATTTCTGTATCTCCTGATATTTATCGGACTCTCTGTCCGGATTTTCCTGAAAATAAATCTCCAGAGCCTGTTCAAGCTTTCTGTCCTGCATCAGATCATCTTCCTCTCCTGTGAAATTACCATAACCACAATATAACACAAAAAAGCTTCATTTTAAAGTCCTGTTCCTGCCCCTCTATTGACTTTCCTTTCTGTTATGTTACTATAAAATCACATATATTCTATCACAGATGAAAGGATTTTATCTTATGAATACTATCAAAAAATTCATCCACTACTATGGTCCGTATAAAAACGGTCTTTTTTATTGATCTGATATGTGCTGCCGTGATCAGTCTGATAGATCTGGCATATCCTCAGATCCTGCGGACTATGACAAAAACACTGTTCACTCAGGATCAGTCAAGGATTCTTCATGCACTGCCTGTGATCGCAGGAGGACTCTTTCTTATGTATGTGATCCAATGTCTCTGCAAATATTATGTAACCTGCCAGGGACACATGATGGGAGCAAATATGGAACGGGATATGCGGCAGGAATTATTTGATCATTACCAGCAGCTTTCATTTTCCTATTACAGTCAGAATAATTCCGGTCAGATGATGAGCAAGCTGGTCAGTGATCTTTTTGATATTTCCGAGTTTGCACACCATGGTCCTGAAAACCTTTTTATCTCTCTGGTAAAGATCATCGGTGCTTTTGTCTTTCTTTTCTTTATCAATAAGAAACTGGCATTTCCACTGATCATCCTTGTTATTGTTATGTTTTGGTTTTCCTTTAAGCAGAATGCCCGAATGCAGACAACTTTTATGGAAAACAGACGTAAGATCGGGGATGTCAATGCAAGTCTCCAGGACACACTTTCCGGTATCCGTGTGGTACAGTCCTTTGCGAATGAAGATATTGAACATAACAAATTCAAAAAAAAGCAATGAAGCTTTTCTGCTTTCAAAGCGTGATAATTATCGCTGTATGGGAAGCTTTATGAGCTCTAATCTGTTCTTTCAGGGAATGATGTATCTGGTCACTCTGGTGTATGGCGGTTATCTTATTGCCAACGGAGAAATGCAGACTGCAGATCTTGCCATGTATGCACTTTATATCGGAATCTTTATCAGTCCGATCCAGATTCTGGTCGAGCTGGTAGAAATGATGCAAAAGGGTCTTTCAGGCTTCCGCCGTTTCCTTGATGTTATGGAAACAGAGTCAGAGATCACAGACGCTCCGGATGCCAGAGAACTTACTGATGTGAAGGGACATGTAAGCTATGAGCATGTATTTTTTCATTACAGTGACGATAATACCCCTGTTCTCAGTGATATCTCTATTGATATCCCTGCCGGAAAGTCTGTGGCACTTGTGGGTCCGTCAGGTGGCGGGAAAACTACTATCTGTTCTCTTCTGCCACGCTTTTATGATGTAACAGAGGGACGGATCACTGTTGATGGAAAAGATATCCGCAGCCTGACTCTGAAGAGTCTCAGAAATAATATCGGAACTGTACAGCAGGATGTCTATCTGTTTGACGGTACAATCCGGGATAATATTGCATATGGAAAACCGGGAGCTTCTGATGAAGAGATTATTGCAGCTGCAAAGCGGGCAAGCATTCATGATTTATTATGGAACTTCCACAGCAGTATGATACCTATGTCGGAGAACGCGGAACAAGACTTTCGGGCGGTCAGAAACAGAGGATTTCCATTGCACGTGTGTTCCTGAAGAATCCGCCGATCCTGATCCTTGATGAAGCTACGAGCGCTCTGGATAATGAGAGTGAACGATGGATCCAGAGAAGTCTTGAAGAGCTTTCACAGAACCGTACTACTATTACTATCGCGCACAGACTTTCTACGATCAGGGATGCGGATGAGATTATTGTGATCACTGAGGATGGGATTGCTGAGAGGGGGACGCATGAAGAGCTGTTGGATATGAATGGAGTGTATGCGGCTTATTATAATATGTGATTTTGTTTATAGTATCCGATAATAAACTGCGAAACAGTTATCTTTATATTTGCAATCTACTGATATATATTATAACAGCGCAGGAAAATTAATTGTCTGGCGTGCATTTGCAGGATACTTAGATATTCTTAGACGATAAAAATATGCGTTATGAGCCACAGGGTCACTGTCTGAGCGACAGCGAGTTTGACCCTGCGGGCTCATGCTTTTAGCAGATTTTTATCGCCTTAGAATATCTTAGTGTCCGAAACCGCACGCCAGACAATTTAATTTTCCTGCGCGTCCGTCAATTCTATACTATTTTCGGTATACGAATGCCGGGAGGCCGTCTTCGCCACAGGGGATCTGTACTGTTCCCTGGATCAGAGGGCGGGCGTAGTTTATGAAGGCTTCAGTGACGTCAGATCCGTCTTCTGTGATCCACTCTGGTGGAACTGTTTTTTTCTTCGTTGCAGATGGCATTGACGTCTTCAAGACCACATTCCATGATATAGGTTCCGTCAGAGGTTTCTTTGCGGATAAATGAGATCATTTTTCCTGTTTCGCCGTTGAGGGCTGCCTGTACGCCGAATTCTCCGGCTTTGATGGCTTCCTGCTGGTCTGTGGCGGACATCATGGATGCAGAGCAACGCTGGCTGACGTTGAGTTCTACAGAACGGGCTTTTACACCGAGGCGGTTTCTGACAAGGTTTTCGAGATATTTACCACAGCCTGCCAGCATTTTGTGTCCAAAGGTATCAGTGCCTACGGAATTGTCGTATTCACAGATAAATGTGCCCTTGTCGTCATGGATTCCTTCTGATACGCAGACAATGACATTGCAGTTTTTTCTCAAAGGAGTTCTCTACTGCTTTAAGAAATTCTTCCTGGTCAAAGGCTGTTTCCGGAAGGTAGATGAGAAGAGGGTTGTCTCCTGTATATTTGCGGGCAAGTGCAGATGCAGCAGTGAGCCATCCTGCGTGGCGGCCCATAATCTCTATAATAGTTACGGATTTCTTTTCATAAACATTTGCATCTATGGTAATCTCGCGGACTGTAGAAGCTACATATCTGGCTGCACTTCCAAATCCCGGAGTATGGTCTGTGTGGATCAGATCATTGTCGATTGTTTTTGGTTCTCCGAGGATACGGATATCACTGCCTGTCTGCGCAGCATAACGAGAAAGTTTGCTCACCGTATCCATGGAATCATTTCCACCGATATAGAAAAACCAGCCAATATTCATTTCTTCAAATTTTTTAAAAAGTCTTGGATAAACCGGATCTTCCAGTGATTCCGGCAATTTATAGCGGCAGGAACCAAGATAAGCACCTGGTGTGACTTTCAGACCGTCAAGTTTCTCTCCCGGAAGTGCTTCGGCAAAGTCAAGAACTGTTCCATTTAAAAATCCTTCAATTCCGTTTATCATTCCGTAAACATGCTCAATAGCTTCCGGATGACGCATTCCCTCGGATACAACTCCGTAAAGGCTGCTGTTAATTACTGCGGTAGGACCGCCGGACTGACCGACGATCAGATTCTTTCTGGACATAAGAAACCTCCTGTATCGTTTGATTTAATGTGATTGCTTTTCATTATATCATACAACTGCCTTCCATAGCAATTCAATAAAAAGGTGTGTTCCCACATCCCCCTGTGAAAGCACACCTTATATTTCCCATATTCAGTTTCTGTTTTTATTCCCCGAATTCCCTGTGGTCTTCTTCCAGTTTCTGTTCTATTTTAATCTTTTTTTTGTCTCTTCTTTCTGCTCATCCCGTGTTTTTCGGAAGGATCACATTAAGCATTACTGCAATAATAGTTGCAAGGACAACCGGTGATTTACCGAAAATTGTTGTTACCCATGTGGGAAAGCTTGCAAGTGCAGCTGTTGCCTGAGATACCCCCATTCCCAGTGCAGCTGCAAGTCCTACGATAGATGAATTACGGTAATCCATCTCAGCAGAAGCAACCAGCTTCATACCTGTCATTGCGATTGATGCAAATACAGACACAGTTGCACCGCCCAGTACACACTGAGGAATCGTTGTCAGGATAGCTGAGAATTTCGGAACCAGACCTGCTATACCGAGAATTGCAGCTGCAAGTCCCAGTACCCAACGGTTGATAACCTTTGTAGTTGTAACAATACCAACGTTCTGGCTGTATGTTGCTGTGGGAAGTCCGCCGAGCAATGCGCCTACAACGTTAGAAAGACCATAACCAACGATTCCACGCTGCAGTTCATCATCCTTAGGTGTTCTGTCCATAGCTCCGATCGTAGTCGCTGAATAATCACCGATTGCCTGAATAGAGTTGATAGCAAATAAAATTCCCAGTGCAACACAGGAAGACGGCTCAAACTGTACTCCAAAATGCATCAGAGATGGAAGCTGACAGACACCTGCTTCCCCTATGCTTGAGAAATCTACCATTCCAAACGGAATAGAAACCAGATATCCCACTATAATACCGATCAGAATAGATGCCAGTTTCCAGATTCCCTTTCCAAAATGATTCAGAGCTGTAACAACGATCAGCGTGAAAAATGCAATTGCCCAGTTCTGCCAGGATCCGTAATTCGGACTGCTGGTACCGCCTGCCATATAATTAATGGCAGTCGGATACAGGGAAAGACCGATGGTAAATACGACTGTTCCTGTGATTAGCGGCGGGAAAAATACCCGAATCTTCTTGACCAGCAAACCCATAACAACTGCTACGATACCACCAACAATCTCCGCACCCATGATTGCTGCTATTCCATACGATTCCGCTATCGCCTGCATACTTGGCACGTAAGCAAAGCTGACACCCATGATAATAGGCAGGCCTGAGCCAATTGCAAATTTCGCCTTTCCGCCAATCGGAAACAGCTGAAGCAAAGTTGACAATGCTGCAATGACCAGTGCCGACTGGATCAGGATAACCTGGTCTTCTCTGGAGAGTCCGCCTGGAACTGCTCCGGAAACGATGATCGCCGGTGTGACACAGCCAACGATCATAGCTACGACATGCTGCATGGCAAGGGGTAAAGCCTCACTCATGCGGGGGATTCCGTCAGTTTCAAAAATACTGCCTCTCTTCATAATTGCCTCCCAATTTCTTTTGTACGATTGTAACATTTTTTGTCCAAAAAAACAATTAGACAGCCTAATTATTTTTGGTCTAAAACTATACAATATTTACTCTTAAAATTTGGTTATTATTTTATCTTTTATATGTATTTCCAGTATTTCATAAACCTTTCAGTTTATAATCTCAAATGTCCGATACAGATCCAGTCTTCCATATCCCCATCCCGGATTGGGGTATTCCATCTGTTCTTCTCTCACTGCCCCCTTTCTGCAGATAAAACTTCACCGTATTTCCCGATGCATAAGGAATATTTCCTCTCACGATCGCCCATTCCTGCACCAATGCTGCTGCTCCTGCAACAACAGCCGAAGAAAGACTGCTCCCCGAAGCCTTTCCAAACGCCCCTCCCGGCAATGGAATGAGCAGATCTACTCCCGGTGCTGCCAGATCAGGTGTCACCTGGTTATTTGGAGTAAACCCTCGCCCAGCCTGAAAATACAGACTGTTATCCAGATACTGATAAGCTGTTGCCGTAATACCTCTGGTTGAATCCCCAGGTGCAGTAACAGTTATATAAGGTGTAGACTCCAGAAAATAAGTATCCGGCGAAATCAGCCCTTGCACCGGAAGCCACATGTGAAACCTGCTTCCCGATATTCCTTTTTTTACTGACATTTACCTTCCAGATACCTGCTGCCGGATGAAAGAAGCGAAAATAAATCAGCTGTTTCCCGGTCATCCGCTCCATCTTTACGTAATTGACCAGCACTTTCGTCTCCACAAAAATGAAACTTAATTCCTGAGTACCTGCACCAAGAGAACTGCTCACATACAGCTTTTCTCCTGCCGGTGACTGTAACGATATCCCATAGTCATCCGGCGGATCTCCCCAAAATTCCATGGAAAATCCTTCTTCTTTATCCGCAATACGAAGTTCAACAGTATCCTGATTTTTCACATAGTCCAACTCTGCTGTATAATGATGCTGTGCTGCACCCTCATTTCCTGCTGCCACAGATACTGATACCTGAGAATCTTCATTAATATAATCTACATATCGACTCAGCTCACTGTCACCAACATGTGCGCTCTGATTGGTGCCAAGTCCCAGACAAACGGAAACCGGCATTCCCATCTCTTGTGCCATCTTCACTGCAAAAGAAATCCCCAGCATAATGTCGTCTTCCTGAAATACCGGTGCCTGTGGCGGATACTGGTAAAATTTTCTCAGATAGGATTTTGCTTTCTTTAATTTCACCACAATGATCGTTGCTTTCGGAGCTGCTCCTGAGAAATTTTCTGTGGGTACAAAATTGCCTGCTGCCAGCCCTGCCATAGCTGTACCATGTCCGTTCTCATCCAATGAGGGTACAATCTCCTGTGGATTCTCCGACAGCAATGCCTGATTAATTTCCTCTCCGGTAAAAACCTTTCCATAAGGAACCTGTTCATCCTCATTTCCCGGAATTGTCTGATCCCAGATATATGCAATACGGCTTACATCTCCGTTTCGAAAGATTGGATTCAGATAATCAATCCCGGAATCAATCACTGCGATCACTGTGCCCTCTCCCTGAAGTTTCAGATAGGGATGATTATGTAACCGCGTAATCCCGGATGAATTTAATGCATCCGCATCCATAAATGTATAACACTTCGGCAAAGATGCATACGTATAGGAATTAATTTCCAGCGGACCAATCTCATTCAGCGGAATATATAGAATTCCAAACAATTCATTCACAGGAAGAAATTTTCCACCCATATTCTGTCCATGTTTTACAATAAAATCCCCGTACTCTTCATCCTGTGCCGGCGGTATTGACGGCTCAGCATGAATGCCCGGGGGGGTTTTCCTGCTGTATCTGCACTTCAAAATCGTCAGGTCCGAACATTACTGTCCTCCCTGGATTTTTTATACATGATATGCACAATATATGCTCTTTATGACAATTCTAACCTTTACTGTTCAGACTGATATTCGCTTCCTGCTTTTGTTTCTTCACAACAGTCAGTAATAATATAATTCCAGCCACAGTTGTAAAAATACTGATAAACTGCGAAGTCGACAATACTCCTACGCTTCCTCTTTCAATATCTCCTCTGAAAAATTCGATCACAAATCTTCCTATACTGTAGAAAATAAGATAGCAGGCAGCCACCTGTCCATCTGCTTTCTTATGCTTTGCCACATAAAGCAGCAGCAGAAAATGGGCAAAATCCAAAAACCGGAATAAATCTGTGTCGGGATCAGAGCAACATTGTTGGGTGCAAAATCTGAATTTGTAAACGTAACCGCCAGAGGCCCTGAAGTTTCTTTCCCATAACAGCAGCCTGCCAGAAAGCATCCAATCCTGCCAAATCCCTGTGCCAGTGCAATGGATGGCATCATCAGATCAAAATACTCCAGAAATTTCAACTTCTTTATCCTGCAGTACAGCCAGCCCACCAGAATTCCTCCGATGATTCCTCCATATACCACAAATCCATCTGATCCTATGATCTGCCTTGGATTCTGCAGAAATTCCCTCCAGTTGGTGATCCAGAACAAAATCTTCGCAGATGTAAATCCACCAATGGCGCACCACACTACCAGATAAAAAATATGTTCACATGCAAGTTTCAGTTTACGCGCTCTCTGCTCAGCCACAAACCAGGCAGCCAATACTCCCATGGCGATCATAAATCCATAACCATATACCGTCAACGGTCCTATATGCAACAATTCATTATGCATGTCTCAAATCCTCTCAAATCTTAAAATACTTCCTGTCACTCTCTCATTTTTATTTATTATTCACAGTCGGATTTCCCAAATAAACCTTCAAAAACCTCCAGCAATTTTTCATTTGCATAATCATTGGCTTCATTCTCATGTACCGCTTCCGCATCTGCTTCTCCGCAGATATCCACACCGGCAATCTTTCCACTGCTTTCTTTTGCACATTCCAATACAGTCTGTACACCGGACACCAAAGTTGTCAGCCTCATATCCCCCTGGCTCCATGTCGTCTGTGCATCCTCTGTACAAAGCACATCTTTATCAACAGATATATATAATGGAAGGAATTTTTCAGCATCTTCCTGTAAACCTTCCGATTTTCTCCAATTACATACTTCACTGACTGTTTCCCTGAGAAACCAGTTTCTCTCTTCATCATTCATCACCTGAAGTTTCTCTCTGGAGAGAAATATCACTCTGTCCTTCAGATTCTCATCTACCTGCTCATAGGCTGCTTCATCCGGTCCCACAAGGATCACATATTTCAGATTCTCCAGTTCCTCCAACGCTGCCGCGATCCATCCTCCACACGACAAAATCCCACCAAAAAGCCCGGAGGCTGCATATCTGTATGATTATCGTATACCAGCAGACAGAACGGTTGATCCATTCTTGTCAGCCAAAGTCTTGTCATATAGTGATAATTGCCGGAATCAATAAAATGGATTCCGGCAGTTGGATAATTTTTTGTTCGTTTATTAATTCTCTGCGATTGCTTCCTCATCACAATAGCAGTTTGTCCCACAGACATCCTGAAGCTCAATCCAGGATACCTGTCTGTTTTTTCCAGAATTCTTCTTCTCTGTAAATTCCGGAGAAATTCATCAGTACAATGGGATTCTGTTCCTGCATATTTCACTCAGTCCTTCCATTCTTCCAGCGGTTCATCATGATTTTTCAGCATTTCCCGGATTTCTCTGCCGGGACTTTCCACGCCTTCATCCGGAGTCTGCATCTCTGCATCCAGAATGGCGTCTGCATCTGCTGCATCTGCAGTCTTCCCGGTTTCTATTTCCATCTCCGCTTCCTGAACCTGAGAATCTGTATCTTGCTTCCATTCTGTTTCATCTTCATTTAAAGATTTATCCTGCACTTTTTTCGTCCAGACCTGCATCTGCCGGGTCATCCCATGGTTTCTCTTTGCCATTCTCTTCCTGTTCTTTTTTCAGCACAGAGTTTTTCGGATTTTTTCATTCCAAGACGAATCATGATCAAAAATACAATGTCTGCCACTCCATCAGCAGTCAGAATAATTCCGGAAAACAGAATCATCCGGGTTACACTCAAAAAAGAATAGAGCAACATGGAAACACCCAGCGCAACAAATACCAGACAGCCAATAAGAATAATCTTCCAGCGTCCTCTCTGGGCTTTTTTCAGTCTGTAACTTCCCTTTATCTTCCAGATACTGTCAACCAGTACCAAGGCTCCCAGTAAATATGGCAGGATTTTGATCACAATCTGCGGTGTAAAGAAAAGAAAAATTCCAAGCACCATGACGATCACACCTGTAAACAGATCAAGAATCGTTGCCTTTTCCTTCTCAGCTGTATAAATAACAATATGATAAATACCGGAAGCGATCATTACCAGTCCGAATACAATCTTGCAGATAATGTTTACGGTCTGGTCCGGAACCAGGAGCAGACACAGACCAAATGCCAGATAAAAAACCGATGATAAAATCTCGCTTTTTAAAAAATCAGAAACTTTTTTCCCCATAACCTTTTCCTCCTGACTGTATGATAGCAAGTCCACACCCACTCTTATTGCTTTTCGCAATCTCCGCAGGGGACTTACTTGATTCGGTTAAAAATACTATTCCATTTCTTCTAAAATAGTATAACTTCTTTCTTTCTCTTCGTCCACAGGCAACTGCATGACTTTGTATAAAATTTGTGAATTTTTCCTTGAAGTTTTTTTAGTGCGTATTATAATTATAGCGATACTCATAAATAATACATTTGAGAGCATTGCTATAAATAAAAACTATGTCATAAAATGGATATTTTTCCATAGGAAGGATTTATTTTGAAAAAACAACCAAAGAATAAAAGTTTTATTTCTTATCCCTGTCGGTGTTATACTCGCCGGTGCAGTAATTTTTTTATGCACCCGCGGAAATGAGAATGATTCTGTCTGTAAAGAAAATGTAGCCCGCCTTCAGGCTCTGGAAAATTCAGACATTTCACAGACAGAAGAACAGCTTCAGGCTCTGAAACAGACAACCGGCATTTCTTCCGGTTCTGATGCTTCAGACGGTTCTGAATCTACCCTGTTAAGTGATGTAGAAATCCGACAGGTTTTTGCCGGAAACGTCATCATCGGTGACTCTATCACAGAATCCATCGTAGAATACGGATATCTGGATACGGATGTGGTAGTCAGCAAACGAGGATTAAATGTAGGTGCAGCCGATGATCAGATCAGTACGGCAATTGCTCTGAATCCCTCTCATGTATTCATGGCATTTGGTTCCAACGACCTGGAAATATATGGTTCGGCTTCATCAGAATTTATTGATGCATACAGGACGCAGATAAAGAAAATCCAGACAGCCTTACCAGATGTCCCAATTTATATCAACTGCATTCTGCCGATTACTGATGAAGCGATCGCACAGACTCCTGATCTTGGATATTACCCTGATTATAATGAAGGACTTATCAAACTCTGTCAGGAAATGGGATGTACCTTTATTGACAATTCAACGATTGTAACAGACAGTTCAGAGAATCTGTATGAACCGGACGGTGAACATGTGATTCAGGACTACTATCCCAAATGGCTGACAAATATGGCACAGATTGCGGGGGTAAAGGCATGAAAAATTATTTACATATTTTTATCAAAGGTGCATTTGTTCTTTTCCTTATCGCATATCTGGCTGTCCTGTATACCTCCGACAGCGCAAAGAATGTACCCATGGAACAGATTGCACAGACTATGGAACAGGATTCTGATATCACTTCTTTGAATAAAGAAGCACGTTCCGATCTGAAACATTATTATCAGACAGATGACCGCAATATTGACGGTTATTTCTTCTACAAAGCCGCTTCACCCATGGCAGTAGAAGAAATCTGTATTATGAAGGCCACTGACAATACCCAGGCAAATACTTTGCTTGAAAATGCAAACGCCCATCTCTCCGGTCAGAAGCAGGTATTTGAGGGATATGGCACAGATCAGATGGCTCTTCTGAACAATGCAGTTGTTGGAAAAAAAGGAAACTATGTATATTATATGTGCGGCGCAGACGCACAGAACTGGCGCACTGCCTTTCTTTCCATGATATAAGCATTTTACTTTAATCCTCGTAACTGTTCCGCATTTTACGCTAATGGACTGCAGAACCATTACTATGGCAGTCCTCTTAATAATACCGTTAAGAGAAAATGCAGTTAAGAGAATTATTATAATATTCATAATATCCAGATTGGAGAACTTTTAATATGGTATTCAACAGTATATTTTTTATATTCTGCTTTCTTCCGGTTTTCATGCTGATCTACTACCTGGTACCGGGGAAAGCTCCGCAATCTGCTGCTGTTTTTGGGCAGTCTGATCTTTTATGCCTGGGGAGAACCTGTATATGTGATCCTCATGCTGTTTTCCAGTATCTTCAACTATTATATGGGTACAGAACTGGAACGTTTATATTATGATGACAGGAAACAGAAAATTAATCTGATTTTCTCGATCATTATAAATCTTGCAGTACTTGTGTTTTTTAAATATTATGGTTTCTTACTTAACACAATCGGAGGAATCATCGGTATCCATATCCCTCATCCGGAGCTTTCGCTGCCGATAGGACTTTCTTTCTACACTTTCCGTAATTTGTCCTATCTTTTTGATATTTATTTAAGTAAGGTCAGTGCGCAGCGAAATTTCCTGACCTTTTCCGTATACAGCACAATGTTTCCTTATACCTCTGCCGGACCAATCGTACGATATACGGATATAGAGACGCAACTGAAGCAGCGTACCATCAATATCTCCAAATTCGGTATCGGTGCAGAGCTTTTTGTCAAAGGTCTTGCAAAGAAAGTTCTTCTGGCAGATAATCTCTCGGTTTTATACAGCAGTATCTGTGGTCATCCACAGATGTCTGTATTTACTTCATGGCTTGGCATTCTGGCTTATACAATGCAGCTTTATTTTGACTTCAGCGGCTATTCGGATATGGCCATCGGTCTGGGAAAAATGCTGGGATTTGATTTTAATAAGAACTTTGATTATCCCTATATTTCCACCAGTGTTTCTGAATTCTGGAGACGCTGGCATATTTCTCTTGGAAGCTGGTTCAGAGATTATATTTATATCCCGCTTGGCGGTAATCGGGTCTCCACTCTGAAACATATCCGAAATATCCTTGTGGTATGGGCACTTACCGGTCTATGGCATGGTGCAAGCTGGAATTTCGTACTATGGGGTGTTTATTACGGACTCTTCCTTTTACTCGAAAAATTTGTACTTCAGAAATATCTGAAAAAAATACCATCCTGGCTTTGCACTGTATACACTATGCTTGTAGTCATGATCGGATGGGTATTCTTCAGCCAGACAGACTTTGGTGCCCTTGGCCATTACCTTGGAACTATGTTTGGGATCGGAGCTTCCGGTTTCATAGACAAAACTGCACTTTACTACCTCAAGACAGGATTTATCCTTCTTCTGATCAGTATTCTTATGTGCCGTCCTGCTCCTTACCAGTACTTTAAGCGTCTGGTCAGACGCAGACCTGTTGCTGCAGTGATCATAAATCTTATTTTATTTGCATTATCGATTGCCTATATGGTTTATAACTCTTACACACCATTTTTATATGCAAAATTTTAGAAGGTAAACAATATGAAAAAATCATTAAGAAATTATCGTTTATTTTTCCACAGAATGGGACTTTTGTTTTTATTTATCCCCTTGATCGTACTCATTCTGAGCATTGTGCTTCCTGACAGAGGGTTTTCTGAAAAAGAAAACCGCGTACTTTCTTCCCTGCCTCATTTAAACGGCAGTCAGATTGCTTCCGGCGGATTTGAAAAACAATTTGAAACCTATGAAAATGATCAGTTTCCACTTCGCGATCTGTGGATTACCCTGAAAGCCGGAACTGACCGTCTGATGGGAAAAGTAGAATCTAATGGCGTATACGTTGGAAAATCCGGATATCTTATGGAAGAATTTAAAGCGCCTGATCAGACACAGTATGACGCCACTGTAAAAGCAATGACTGACTTTGCGCAAAACATTCTGATCTGAAACAATATGCACTGATCGCCCCAAATTCTGTGAATATCCTGAGCGACAGGCTTCCTGCTTTTGCCCCTGTCCAGGATCAGAATTCCTGGCTTGACAGCCTCTCTGCCTCCCTGACCGATGCAGGTGTGACCTTTATTGATGTTCGCAGCACTTTTAAAGATCACAATATGGAAGACCTCTATTATCACACTGATCATCACTGGACTACCCAAGGTGCTTATTATGCCTATCTTAAGGCAGCCAAAGATATGGGAATTGATACTTCAGCAGACACTTATGACAAAGCACCTGTCACCCGTTCTTTTCAGGGAACACTGTCTGCCAAAAGCGGTTTCCGCTCCGGCGAAAAGATGAGATCGATGTATTTCTCCCCACCGGAGATCAGGCACTCTCTTCTGTAGTTAATTATGTAGACGAACAGAAAAAAAAAAGTGCCAGCTTCTATGATACTGAGAAACTTGAGACAAGAGATAAATATGCATTATTCTTTGGTGGAAACCACGCTCAGATAAAGATCAGTACTCCTACTGAAACAGATAATACACTGCTTGTGCTTAAGGATTCATACGCAAACAGCTTCATCCCATTTCTTGCTCAGCATTACCGAAAGATCATAATGATTGATCCCCGTTATTACTTTGGAGATCTGGAGCAGTTAATGCAGGTTGAAAATGTTCAGGAAATTCTGTACCTGTATAATGCTAATACCTTCTTCACAGACACTTCTCTGGAGCTTGCCCTGACAACTGCTGAACAGGATTCTTCTGATACATCTGATATCAGATAATATTATATCAAAAAATCCCCACAAATCTCAATGCCGAGGAAACATTGACTTTCGGTGGGGATTTTTCACACATTCACACACATTTTATAACACACACTTTTCACACACTTTTTAATAATAGGTCAGGTATAACGACTGATTTAAAACAATAATACTGTGTCTTGCATTCCCCGTTCCCAGTTTATCTGTTTTTTATATCAGCTGTACCTTAATGTGTATTATATCAGCATTTATGCCTACTTTTCATTTTATGCAAATTCAGCAATTTATTCTGCAAAAGTGTCCTTTGAGTCTCCAAAATGATTTACAAAATAATCATAGTATGTATCCAGTATTTCTTTCCGCCCACGAACACGTATAGGCACAAGTGTTCCATCTTCCATAATAAAATCGTCCTCTACATCCTTAATATAATCCATATTCACCAGATAACTCTGATGGCAGCGCAGAAAACGTTTCTCATTAATTCTCTTCTCAATTTCTCCCAGCTTGTCCACTGTTATAATTTCGGAACCATCTGACAGATGCAGGGTGACATTATGTTTATCGCTGTCAATATACATGATATCATCTGTACATGGATAACGGTACTGTCTTCTGTTTTTGATTGCAACACGCCTTTTCATATCCGTTTTAAGAATCCTGTTCAGAAGTTTCATCAGTTTCTCTTCTGAAAATGATTTCAACAAATATCCGGAAGCCTGTACTTCATAACTCTCTATGGCATAATCCGGTGAGGCGGTAAGAAAAATGATCGGCACCTTACACTGTATCTGTCTCAATTTTCTTGCAGTTTCCATTCCATTAAGTTTCTTCATACAAATATCCAGAAAAAAGCAGATCCATAGCAATGTATCCTTCTTCCACATCGGCTATAAGCGTCTCTCCTGAATCATATTCTACAATTGAAACCTCTTCATTTATTTCTTCAAAATACTGACACAATATTTCTTTTAAAAGAAGTCTTTCAATCTCAACATCATCACAAACGACGATCGTTTTCATGTAATTTCCCCTTTCCGTATCAATATAAAAAAGCAGCTTCCAAAATCCTGTCAGTCGCAAAGTTCTGACATTTATCTGTAAACAGCACAATTTCTATTAATTATATATGCTTAATCCTACGTATTCAAGTACTTTTTTCATTTATTTACTTTTTTATAACAATCATTGTTGTTTACTTTTTTTGTGTTATACTTATATGGCAGCTTCACTTATGACAGCACTTTGGTAAAACAACCATATACTGAACTGTTACTCTATTTAACCGAATCAGGTAAGTCCCCTGCGGAGCAGTTATTCGGTGTAAAGCTGCATAGCAAAGCGGATGATTTTATCCGCTTGACACAGAAAGAAGGAATTATATGCGTCAGGAAAAATTTAAAATGGAACGTCAGGGATTAATAAATGTGGGAGATGAAATAGAAATTTCCGAATATCAGTCTTTTATGAATTACAGTTATATCATTGAACCGGCTGTGGCAATGTCCGGCTGTTATCCAAATGCAGAACGCATCAGATCCAGAAAAGGAATCGTAAAAAATATTGAACATACACCGCGAGGTTTTATAGTGACTGCAGAATTTGATGAATAATTACATATATTTTTCAAACACACTTCAGAAAGGAAATTATCATGGACAATAAAATAATAATCCGTACCGCTTCTGCTGCAGATGCGCCGGCACTGCTTAAAATTTACAGACCATATGTAGAAAATACAGCCATCACCTTTGAATATGATGTTCCCTCCACAGAAGAATTTGCTTCCCGGATTCAACACACTCTGAGAAAATACCCTTACCTTGTAGCTGAGGAAAAAGGAACTTTGCTTGGATACGCATATGCAGGTCCTTTCCATGAAAGACCTGCATATGACTGGGCTGTGGAAACATCTATTTATGTTGATCAGTCTCTTAAACACAGAGGAATAGGCCGCAGGCTTCATGATGCCCTTGAAACCGCTTTACGTGAGCAGGGTATCTTGAATATGAATGCCTGCATTGCCTATCCTCCAAAGGAAGATGAACATCTTGACAAAAACAGTGTGGAATTTCACACTCATATGGGATATCGTCTTGTAGGTGAGTTCCATAAATGCGGTTACAAATTCAACCACTGGTATAATATGGTCTGGATGGAGAAGCTGATCGGTGAACATCTGACAGTTCAGGAGCCACCGAAATTCCCTCTCCTGTAGCCTGTTATTTCTGTGACTTCCAGAAATTATCAGAATCAATCCTGTGTCACTATCGCAAGTGTCAGTATACATTAACACAAAAAAACCTTAGAAGATATTTCTAAGGTTTTTCAAGAGGTGCCACCCGGATTTGAACCGGGGATAGAGGTGTTGCAGACCCCGGAAAAAAACCTCGGAACCCTCTAAAACTCTAAGGTTTTCCAAACTGTCCACCTTATATCCACCCTAATTTTCATGTTGCTTTCATGCCATATCAGGTATTTTACTGTGCCAAATCTATGCCACTTAGCACCCCTATGGGCATATTATATACATTTTAGTATCTTTCGTCTACAATTATTTTACTACAACTACAATATTATATGGAGGTTTATCGTGAATTATCAATTAGAATTAAAAACAAATTGTGGATTTTCCACGCTGCCGGATTTACCGGGAATTTTATACAAACCCTTATGAAAGACAGAAGCATCCGTACCAACGGAGGTTCCTGTCTTTTTTTATTTTCTCATTTTTATGTTCTTATGCAAATTACAGCTCCTCTTATCGGAACATCGAACACCTTACTTACAAAGTTGTTCCTGGCGAATGGATCTGTTCTCTTAAAGAACTCCAGATTCACTTCCGCCAAAAATTCCAGCACCAGGTCATATCCATATTGGATACCCTGGTTGAGCAAAACCTTTTAACCTACTCACTGCACGAAAAAAATAAGATTATCCAATACAAGATCAAAGACTGGCCAAAAGATAATACTGCCCTTTCCTATAATTACCCATGCAAAAAAGACATCGGGTTTTCTTTTTCCAATCGCAGATGTTCATAAACTAATCGGACTGGGAAAATGTTCAGAAATGGATGCTCTTTTGGATCTTTGGATTCATGCAGTCTATAATGATCCATCTGTGCAAGGCTCTGATGCCGGTCCAGTAGTATATTTTCGCAATCAGACTGGAAATCCCTTGTTCAGTTATCAGGAACTTGCCAGACGTTGGAAACAGTCGAAATCTTCTGTATCCCGTCTGCTTAAAAAAACTTGAAGATACCGACATGATCACACTGATTTCCTATTCCGGGAAACATGGTAGCATGGTATATCTGCGTAATTATCTGTCCGTTATGTTTAATATCAGTGATGTCATGATTGATAAGGAGGAAATTGCCATGAAAATGCAACTGCCAATACATATAACCGAAGATACCTTGCCTGACAAAAACAATTCTGAATGCGTTTCAGAATCTATTACTGACGAACAAATCATCGTTTCACAGGAAGGCTCCTGCGTTCCAGAATCACACATCAAAGTCATTGTTCGCAAAGTCGCTGAAATACTGGAAATACAAGGCATTTCTTGTTGTAGATGCCCCAAAACAAAGTATATATTATCTCCTTTATCAGCCTGCAAGGATAGTATATATCTATATTCACTACGTATTATCTGCCCCTGGGGGAAAGCAGCCTATCAGTTTGAATTAAAACTAAAACCGGAAAATCACGCCGTCACCAACGTCCCAGGCATACTCCGCCTCTGCAGCATACCTTACCTGCCTTCGCTGAAATCCCAGAAGTTCTGTTGAAAGGAGGGGTTGTATAATGGCAAAGAAAAAATCACCACCCTGTTTCTGCTGAAGTAGAAAATAATCCGTTGTACCATGATACCTATAAGCTGCTCCGTTGTTACCGGGATTCTACTTATAGCCTGATGGTTGCTGTCCGGCAGGTGGAAATTCAATTCCAACTGGAATACAACACCAGTGTAGACGAATTTCTAGATTCCATCTATGCTGCAGGAGCAGATCTGGGAGACAGCCAGATTGAAGAATGGGCAAAAAGCATTGCCCGCAGTAACAAAATGATAAAGCTGCTTCTCTCTTCTGTGGATCTGCTCCGGAAAAATCATAAGCATGGGGAAGAATATTACTGGATATTATATTACGCCTTTCTGTCTCCCCATGAACTGAAAAATACAGAGGAAATCCTGGAAGAGTTGGAAAAGCACGTTCCCAGTATCTCCTACCGGACGTACTACCGAAGGAGGCAGGCTGCTATTAACGCTCTTAGCAGCATACTATGGGGATTTTCTGCAAAGGGGACACTGGAAACTTTAAATAAGTTTTCCCAAAATAAAATCGACATTTTCCATATAGGCACTCATAATTGAAAAAAACAAAGGAGGGTGCCTATTATGGATCAATTATCAAATTTTATATCCGAATATCTCAAAACATGTGAAACCATAAAAAAGTTAAATTCCAAAACCATTAAAGCATACCGTATAGATTTATCACAATTTCTTACCCTTTGAATCTGAATAATGTTTGTCTCTTTTATTTATTAAAAAAGTGCATATCCTGAAACTGAATATGCACTCCAAATAGCATTATATATTTATTTTCTTTTGCACAAAAAAGCACGATATTTTCTAAAACTCTATCTGTGTGTCAAAGTAAAAGCTTCTTCCACTTCCTAATCTTTGTCCGAAATGTTCCAAAAGGGGCTACTGTATTTACATGAATAAACTTATAAACTTCCCATACTGCTGTTTTGGTAGCTTCATCTGCCCACTTTCTTTTATGTGGTAAAAATAGCTCCTCTTCCGTCATAGAATCAATCATTGTAAAAATTTTCTGTATATTATCATCCAGCATGCCCATTAGTTCTTTTAGAGATAAATGGGCATAGGTATCGGTAAACCACTGATACAATTCCCCCAATTGATTCCACTTAAAACCATCCGATGGTGTTTTCACTGGAAGTCCAGCCTGTTCATCATTTTCCCATTTCAATACTAATGCGGTCCACCCAACCTGATATGCAAGATTTTCTGCAGGTGTTCGATCTACCTCCATACATTGTTTGTCCTTCAAGGATTCCGGGATATCCTTAAACTCTGCAATATATTTGTCGTAAGCCCTCTTGATTTCTGCCTTTAGTTCCTCTTTATTTTCATACGTCTTCATCGTTTACCTCGCAGTCTTCCGTCTTTACTCCTTGTTCCACACTCCAAAATTGATTATCCCCTGCGAATTTCAATAAGCTGAAGTACATCCGCAAACATTTCTCCTTGATCTTCTAAATCAATCATAAGCCATTTTTGTCCATTTCCCCATCTTGTTTTTTCATAAAGTTCTCTTAATTCTGGGGCACAGTCGCATAAAATATTCTCAACTGCTTCTTTTACTTTTGAACCAATCACAACCAGCACTGTGAAATACCCTTCTCTTGGATATATCGTACACAGGCTTTTCCCAGACTTTTTAAATTTTACATTCCAACCACGTTCTAAACTACAACGGCTAAATTCTATTTTTTCATGGCACCTGTACTTCTTTTTAATCTCGGAACAAAATTTCATAAATACTGGATTTCTAATATATGCCGCAAAATCCTCTAAGATCGGAATTTCCTCTTGATTCTGCATATCAATCATGACCATTCTCCTTTGCTCTTTATAGAAACTGGAATTTTTTTGTTGAAACACTTAAACAAATGAAGCATAAAATAACATAAATTTCTGCAATCAAAACAATTCCGAGAACGCCATCTATCATCAAATTATACTGTATATCTGTCAAAAATGTTTTTGAATGTGTCAGGAAATATTTAATGTTTTCTTTTCCAGTCAAAAGTGTAATTATGATTAACAAAATAGGAAATAAAAAAATCTCTACCTTATTTCCAAAATCATCTGCTATCCCATTTGCAAAATGAACAGGAATAATCTGAGGTAAGAAAAACACGCTTACTATTGCTAATAAAACACCAATACTGCAAATTCCCCATGTTAATTTTCTGCTTCCTACAAGTTTCATAAAAATGCCTTCTTTCTGCAAAATTTAATTTTATATTTTTCTCTTGGCTATCCCTATTTCTCCACAAATCTAATAATATGGACTTCAGTATATCATATCATTTATATCGCATCAACATCCAATCTTGTGAGGTACATTTGAAATAATTCCGGCTAAATACTCCTTGCTGTCTTGCCCCTTCTACTCTGTATCGGATTTCTCTTGATCTGCGTCTTCTCTTTTATTCCTCCTTTTCGTTAACCTGTTTTTCACTTCAACCAACCCTACAAAGGCAACAACCACTGTAGCCATCCCCATTCCTATCCCTGAAGCAATATCATTGATGATATTTTGAGCAGGAGATAACGCCCCTACCAGTAAAACGCCATATACCATCGCAAATAGTAGAGCAGAAAGAATGTCTTTGACCTTACGTTCACGAAATGTCTTCTTATACTTTTCCTCCCATTCTTCTTTCATACTTTGCAATTCTACTTTCCCTTTTTTCCCATCCTCTAATAATAATGTAAAAGGTACATAAGCTCCGATCAAAACGCTAATTGTTATATTTGGAATTTCTAAAGCCATTTTCGAAGCATCACGACTTGCAATAATAAATCCCGATATGCAGGCTCCCACATACGCCATAAAAAATATAGCGTTTTTTTTTTCACTTATCCCCAAATCATTTTTTTTAAAACATTAAAGAAAACAGATAGTCCATAGCCCAAATCAAAAGAAGTAATAGCACCGCACATATCACAGCATTAAAATCAGCCTTTATGAGTAACGAAAAGCATATATAGGCATACGATGATAGGAGCATAAGAAAAACATAAACAAGTTGCTGTATCGGCTTCTTTATTCTGTTTACAAATTCAAAAACCCAATATTTCTCTCTATAAATACAATAAATAAAGCCTGCCGTAAGTATCATACTGATAATATAAGATATTATTAAAACTCTCTCCATGTATTTCTCCTTTGTAAAATCTGTTTGATATAACCTATTTCTTATTTAGATAGATTCGTTAACTATGGAGGGACAAAACATTGCAGCTAAATATATTTTCTACCCTATATATCTCAAGGAATATGAAAAATCATATTCCCCAATTATTCTACCATCCAACACACCTACCACTTAGGTCGTAACTGTGCATTGGTAATTTCATCAATGATTCTTCACCATGTTCTGAGAACACAACCACTGCTCCTCTTAGTGAAAATTCAACTAAAATTTCCTCTATAGTATGATTCCAAACATTTTCAAACATTTCATGCAAAATAATAATGTCTGCTTCTTGAAGAAATGCCACTAATATTTCTAAGCAGTATCTCTTAGATATATCCAATCTGCTAACCATTTCGTCTTTACAATCGGACAACTTCCCCATTCCCAGAAAGCCTTCAATCACATAATCTTTGTTTATAATTGAACCTACATTTCTCTCTATATACCGAGATACTGTAACATTATCCTCTGGCTTCATGTTTTTCAGTTCAACTTCTTTTATGCTTTTTGTTGTTCCATAGCATTTTATAATGTCTGTTATCTTACGCTCTTGTTTACTACTACAATTATAAAAATCCAACTATGTCTCTCGAACTTATGCGGAACAACCCATCTTCTTCATCATTTTTACTAAACTTCATTTCTATCATATATTCCCTCAACTCCTATAAGCAATGGTAATTTGGGCATCTTATATTTTAACAAAGCATAAGCGATTCCTGATAAACCAGTCATAAAACCTGGATTGTATAATTCTGTTGGTAATATATTTTCCTCATTAAGGAATTCCAAAATCTGTTCAAATCGAGAATCACAAATGCTTCTTACCTGCTTATCATCAAAAATTTCTGCATATCTTTTTAAAATCAATAAATTTCCCATGTTTCCATGGCATAGGCAGAAACCTGCATGTAACCCGTCTTCAATTAATTTATTTTTAGCAAGGCTTATATCTTTAATAGCTTGCTGAAGCAATGCAGTTTCTCCTAAATTCTTGATGGCATTATATAAGGTTAATCTGGATAACAGAATACCCGCAGCTCCATGGCACCACGCTATTGGTTGACTCTTATGCTGATCAACCTCTGAAAACTTTCTTAAATCAATCCAATTATTATCCTTTTCTGAGTATAAAGAATTTTCATATTCTACTAAACTTGAAAGGATATCTAAATATTTTGTTTGTGGATATACCTCATATAATCTTGAAAATAGTTCTATAAAACCACTGTTTCCATGTGCAAATCCCGCCAATACTTCAGGAACCACCTCTGATTTCCAACCAACTTTTCCATTTTCAGTAATCATATTCTCTATCAATTGTTCTGCTATTTGTATAGCTTTTTGTAGATAAATAGGCTTTTTTGTTTTTCTATACATATTAATCAGAACCAAAACTATTCCCGAATTTCCCGAAATCATATCGAACAAACGATCTTCTAAGATAAGTGTTTCCATACAATTTAGCCACTTATCGAAATATTCCTTATACTTGATATCATCATATATTTCATATAAAATACCCAACGTATATAAAATCGAACCTTCGCCGCTAAAGATTCCTGTTATTAAAGTCTTCGATATTCTGTTCCCCTTCACTTATAGTATCAATATACCTCAACAAACGATTATCTAAAACCTCACAAATCTTATGATATTTTCTGTCATGGTATATCCATTCATATAAATGGAATACCAAATTAATCCCAACCGTACCATCATATAATGTATTCGGTAATGCCTGGATCATCCACTGATTTTCTTTTATACCAAATAATTTTACGCCAATCCAATTAACGTCTGCTCCATCTTCGCTATAAATCGCATTTGTTCCTATTTTATCTAGCAGCTCTTTTGCCAATTCTTCTGCCGTTTTGGCCATATTACTATAAAGATCTAGTTTTAACCTTTTATTCTTTATTTTCCTTGTTCCTGCATTCTCCATATTAAAAGTAATTTTAATATATTGCGTCTGTTGTTCTAAATTCTTATAGGACAAATTCTGTATATTTTCCTCAATTTGCTGCAAAGCTGGCTTACTAAAGAAATCCTTTACTTCTCTGCCATCCCAAGTATAAATGTTTTTTTACTTCCACGAAAATAAAAATACGGTATATCACCACTAATAAATCTTACAATTTCATACTCAATAAGAGATCTACTCCTTTGATTTTGAAGATTTCCATTTGCCAATGAATAAAAATAAATTTCGTGCTCCTCCATCCACTAATAATTCAGGATGATATGAACTACTCAACACAATTGCATACTGTTGTGTATTTCTAATCAGATATCTCACCTCTAATTCACCATATTGTTGTATGATTCTTAATAGTGTTTCTGTATTTTCCATTGCACCTAAGTATGCACTTTCAAATCCCTGGATAATTTTATCTGCAAATTCGGAGGGTTGAATAAACCTTCCTTTTAGCATTGCCAAATTGTGATTTCCTTTCGATACTGGATAATCATAGACAACCCTCATGTTAACCGACTTCGGATTGATAATAAAGGGGATTTTTATCGGGAATTTTTGTCCTTCTTCTCCACTAATGGCACTCATATTGATTCCTGTATCTCCTGCGTTATTCCATGAATAAAAGGGGAGTATTCCTGAATACAACACCGATTTTCTTAAAAGACTAGCCACTTTTTCTGCTGCACTTTTCCCATTATTCTCTTCTATATTTCCTATAAATGTTTCCGCATCAATAATAAACTGGATATTCATTGCATGCAATGAGATTTTCAAAATGAATATCTCCTCCTTCCAAAAGATAATTTATAAACAAAATAATCCCTATTCTTTGATAATATCTTGAAAGTTCTTCTATAGACTTACAATCTCTTTGTATTACAATTTCGCACCAACCATACATTTCTTTATCAAGTATAGAATACTCATAACTTCCCAAATTACATATTCTATAGAAATAATTTGTAATCTCTTGTAGCTTAATCTCATTTTGCAAACTTCGTGGTTTATATAAAATTTTATCTCCCGATACAAATTCCACACAAAATACTCTTCTCCCTTTTTTATGCGAATCAGAAAAATCTGTCGAAAGATGGTTTACGACAAATCCTTTTTCAGCAAGGATAAAGTAGAGGAACTGATGAAGAAACTGGAAGAGCTTGGAGAAGGCGATGTACTTTTCCTGGCAGGCAGCATTCCATCTTCTATGCCGGATGACATGTATGAACAGATCATGGCAAG
>ENA-OQAR01000024-OQAR01000024.1-human-gut-metagenome-genome-assembly--contig:-NODE-24-length-31548-cov-5.584959_pt1 | contig 31548 bp, 52 predicted proteins | sample MGYA00242738_ERZ504533 | MGnify/ENA primary metagenome ERZ504533 (study PRJEB26092, sample SAMD00036276) | human gut metagenome | host: Homo sapiens | study: EMG produced TPA metagenomics assembly of... | reverse complement strand
TCGGTTCGCTGTTTCCGCCACTGGCGGCGCTCACCTTTGCAGCATCCAGTATTATCTGCGCTTTTGGCTTGGCATCTGCCGCACCTCGCTCGCCGTATCGGCACTTAGAATTATGCGGTATTGCCCTTAAACAAAAACAGCGCCCGCTTATTCAGCAGGCGCTGTTCTTAATTCATGCTATCTGTCAATCAGACCAATTCGATAATGGCCATTTCGGCAGCGTCACCGCGGCGCATACCAGTCTTGATAATGCGGGTGTAACCACCATTGCGGTCAGCGTACTTGGGTGCATAAACGTCCATAACCTTCTTGGCAACATCCTCCTTGGTGATGTAGCTGAAGATCTGGCGCTTGGTATGCAGGTCGCCGCTCTTGCCGAGGGTGACCATCTTTTCGGCCATAGCGCGAACTTCCTTAGCGCGGGTAACGGTGGTTTCAATCTTGCCGTTCTCAAACAGGTAAGTGACCATCGCACGCAGCATGGCGTTGCGGCTATCGGTAGCGCGGCCGAGCTTTCTAGTACCGGGCATTCCGTTTCACTCCTTTACAAATCAGTTGTCTTCGTCTTTGGTAAGCGTAAAGCCCAGGCTGTCCAGCTTTGCCATGACTTCCTCGAGGCTCTTGCGGCCAAGGTTGCGCACCTTCATCATGTCGTCCTCGCTCTTGTTCACAAGGTCGCCCACGGTGTTAATGCCGGCACGCTTGAGGCAGTTGAAGGAACGGACGCTCAGGTCCAGCTCTTCAATCGTCATCTCAAGGGCCTTTTCCTTGCCCTTTTCGTCGTTTTCGACCATGATTTCGGTCTCAGCGGCTTCATCGCACAGGTTCACAAACAGGTTCAGGTGCTCGGTCAGCACGCGTGCAGAAAGGCTCAAAGCCTCCTGTGCACTGGTGGTGCCGTCGGTCCAAACCTCAATGGTCAGCTTATCATAGTCGGTGATCTGGCCAACACGGGTGTTTTCCACCGTGTAGTTGCACTTGAGCACGGGGTATAAATGCTGTCCACCGGCAGGGTGCTGATATCGTTTTTCTCAATCAGCGCCTGCTTGTTGCGCTCAGCGGGAACATAGCCGCGGCCTTTATCAAAGGTCAGCTCCATAACCAGCTTAGCGCCATCGCCCAAGGTGGCAATGTGCCATTCCGGGTTCAGGATCTCAAGGTCATCGCCCTGCTTGATGGTGCCGGCCGTGACTTCACACGGGCCAACAGCTTCAACGCGGACGGTCTTGGGGCCGTCGCCATAGATCTTGGCGGCAATGCCCTTGAGGTTCAGCACGATTTCAGTCACGTCCTCGCGCACGCCCTCAATAACAGAGAACTCATGCACGACACCGTCGATCTTGACGCTGGTAACTGCCACACCGGGCAGGCTGGAGAGCAGCACACGACGCAGGCTGTTGCCCAGCGTGGTGCCGAAACCGCGTTCCAGCGGCTCAACAACGAACTTACCATAACGGCCATCCGGCGAAAGGTTGGCCATCTCGATCTTGGGGCGTTCAATCTCCATCATAAAAACCCTCCTTGATCAGCCTGCGGCCAATAGCTGGCGCGCAGGTTCGTAGTAAATAGCGGTAATGAAAAAAGAGAGCTTACTTGGAGTACAACTCGACGATGAGGTGTTCCTGAACGTCGAAGTCGATATCGCTGCGCTCAGGCAGCTTGGTGACAACACCCTTCAGGCTGCCGGTTTCGCGGCTCAGCCAGGAAGGCAGAGCAACAACAGCAGCATCAGCGCCGGTCAACTTGGCAAACTTTTCAATCTTGCGGCTGCCTTCAACAACGTCGATCACGTCGCCGGCCTTCACCTGGTAAGAGGGGATGTTAACGCGCTTGCCATTAACGGTGAAGTGGTTGTGAGAAACGAGCTGACGGGCATCGCGGCGGGTGGAAGCGTAGCCCAGACGGAAGACCACATTGTCCAGACGGCACTCCAGCAACTGGAGCAGGTTTTCACCAGCCTGGCCCTGACGGCGGGAAGCTTCTTCAAAGTAGTTAGAGAACTGCTTTTCCAGAACGCCGTAGATAAACTTCAGCTTCTGCTTCTCCTGCATCTGGGTGGCGTATTCAGACTTCTTCTTGCGGAAGTTGCCGTTGGAATTGCGGGTGGTGTTCTTCTTGGCATAGCCCATGACTGCAGGAGAAATGCCGAGAGCCTTGCAGCGCTTTGCGATCGGCTGAGTATTTTTAGCCATAATTCAGTTTCCTCCTTCAATCAAATACGGCGGCGCTTGGGCGGGCGGCAGCCGTTATGGGGGATCGGGGTGACATCGCGGATCATGGTGACCTCCAGGCCGGTAGCCTGCAGGGCACGGATTGCGCTTTCACGTCCGGAGCCAGGGCCCTTAACGTAAACTTCAACAGTCTTCATGCCGTGTTCCATTGCAACCTTTGCAGCGGTTTCAGCGGCAGACTGAGCAGCGTAAGGAGTGCTCTTGCGGGAACCGCGGAAATTCAGAGCGCCCGTGCTGCACCAGGAAACGGTGTTGCCCTGGGTATCGGTAATGGTGACGATGGTGTTGTTAAACGTGCTCTGGATATGAGCAGTGCCAGCAGCAATATTCTTGCGCTCTTTCTTTTTGGTGCGGGTATTACGAGCCGCACTAGCTTTCGTAGCAGCCATTTCAGTTCCTCCTTACTTCTTCTTGTTAGCAACAGTGCGCTTCGGACCTTTGCAGGTACGGGCATTGGTCTTGGTGCGCTGGCCGCGGCAAGGCAGGCTCTTGCGATGACGTACGCCACGGAAGCACTGGATTTCGGTCAAACGCTTAATGTCCAGCGCGACGTTCCGGCGGAGATCGCCCTCAACGATGATATTGTTTTTGTCAATGTAGTCACGGATCTTAGCTTCATCGTCAGCAGACAGATCCTTGACGCGGGTATCAGGGTTGATTCCGGTGCCGGCGAGAATCTCGTCAGCAGTGCTCTGACCGATACCATAAACATAAGTCAGACCAACCTCGATCCGCTTCTCGCGAGGCAGATCAACACCAGCAATACGTGCCATAAAGCACCTCCATTAGTAACATCCCATGTCCTAGTCGGGGCCTGCGCCGGGAATCTACGCACTTGGCCCCCAAGCGTTTTGGGTACGGTTTCCAGGGTTTTAACCCCGGACCTTTAGCCCTGACGCTGCTTATGCTTCGGATTGGCGCAGATGATCATCACGCGGCCTTTGCGCTTGATGACCTTGCACTTCTCGCAGATGGGTTTCACGGAAGGTTTTACCTTCATGATGTTAACCTCCTTCTATAAACACAAGGCACTTATTTGGAGCGCCAGGTGATTCGGGCTTTGGTCAGGTCGTAGGGGGACATCTCCATGGTGACTTTATCGCCAGGCAGGATGCGGATAAAATTGGTCCGCAGTTTGCCGGAGATGTGTGCCAGCACCGTATGGCCATTGGGCTTGCCCTCTTTGTTGAGCAGCTCGACCTTGAACACAGTGTTGGGCATAGCCTCGCGGACGACGCCTTCTACTTCGATGACATCTTCTTTAGACAAGCTGATTGCCTCCTTGAAGGTTCATTCAGAACGGATGTTCGGCATCATATGCCTTGATCGCGTCACTGATCGGTTGATCGCTTTTCAGAAGCTCGTTGCCAAGAACGGTTGCGGTGGGGGCAACGTGCCGGCTCTTTTTTGCGCTTCGGGTTTGCCACCGTGCGGTGGCTGCCATCGGCCAGGGCCAGTATTTCACCCTCCACATCCAGAACGGCATAGGTGCGGGTTTTATCCCGTCCCGCCTTGGAGCGTACCAGTTGGCCTTTCACAAAGTCCATCCGGGTTCCTCCCAGCCGTGGGTCAGGACTTCCGGCCCGTTGGATGTGATCGCCACCGTGTGCTCAAAGTGAGCAGCAAGGCCGCCATCACAGGTCTTGACCGTCCATCCATCTTTCAAGGTCTTTACCGCGCATTTATATTGGCAGATCATCGGTTCAATCGCGATGCACATGCCCGGCATCAGGCGCTGCCCACGGCCCGCGTGCCCATAATTGGGAATTTCGGGGTCTTCGTGCAGCTCCTTGCCAACGCCGTGGCCAACATATTCACGCACAACGGAGAAACCGTTCTCCTCCACGTAGCTTTGCACTGCGTGGCCGATATCCCCCACTCTTGCACCTGCCTGCGCGGCAGCAATACCAAGGTGCAGACTCTCTTTGGTCACATCCAGCAGGCGCTGGGCTTCCAAGTCGAGCTTGCCGCAGGCAAAGGTACAGGCGTTATCACCATTAAAAACCATCAATCTTGCAGCCGGTGTCAATCGAAACGATATCGCCGGGGCGGATCTTCTGGTCGCGGGAGGGGATGCCGTGGATGACGGTGTCATTCACGCTGATACATGCCGTGGCGGGAAAACCGTACAGATGAAGGAAGTTCGGTCTTGCACCATGGCGCACGATAAAGTCGTAAATAATTTTGTCAATCTCTGCCGTGGTTATACCCGGTTCGATTGCTTCGCCGCCTGCTTTCAATGCAGCTGCGCTGATTGCAGCAGCTTTGCGCATTTTTTCGAGTTCGGCAGCATTTTTAATCTGAATCATGGAACGCTTACGCCTCCAACTGCTTCAGGATGTAGGCGTTGGTTGCTTCAATCGAGCCCTGGTCCGGAATATCAACCAGCTTGCCGCGCTTACGGTAAAAATCTACCAGCGGCTCGGTTTGCTGATGATACGTTACCAGACGGTCACGCACGGTTTCAGGGCGGTCATCCTTGCGGATCACCAGCTCGCCGCCGCAGCGGTCGCACACGCCTTCCACCTTGCTGGGTTTATTCTTGATGTGGTAGCTGGCACCGCACTTGGCGCACACACGGCGGCCTGCCATGCGTGCTTCGATCGTGGAATCCTCAACCAGCAGGTTGACGACCTTATCGATCTCGATACCAAGCTGCTCAAGCGCTTCGGCCTGAGCGATGGTGCGCGGCACACCATCCAGAATAAAACCGTTCGCACAGTCGGAAGCGGTCAGGCGCTCCTTGATGATGCCAAGGATGACTTCATCAGGAACGAGCGCACCCGCGTCCATAAAACTCTTTGCTTTCAGCCCCATCGGGGTACCGTCCTTAACGGCGGCACGCAGGATGTTGCCGGTGGAAATGGTGGGGATGTTCAGCTTATCGGACAGGATCTCGGCATTGGTGCCTTTGCCGGCGCCAGGGCGCCCAACAGGATCAGTTTCATAGGTGTTCCCCTTTCCATTCAAGCTCCACCAGTGACCAGTCGCCTCTGGCGGAGCTGGTCAATTACTCCAAAAAGCCTTTGTGATGGCGCGCGTCATGTAGCCTTCCAGAGAACGGGCCGTATCCAGTGCCACGCCGACGATAATGAGCAGGCTGGTACCACCCAGCTGGATGGAAACGCCGGTCAGATCGCCGATGATCATCGGCACAGCCGCAACGATTGCCAGGAACACAGCGCCGATCAAAGTGATCTTGCTCAGGGTCTTGGTGATGAAATCGCTGGTCGGCTTGCCCGGACGAATGCCGGGGATGGTGCCGTTGTTCTTGCGCAGCTGGTTGCTGATGTCTACCGGATTGTACTGGATTGCAACATAGAAGTAGTTGAAAGCCACAATCAGCAGAACATAAACAACGAGATATAGAACACTGTTGTAGTTAAAAACGCGGAAGAATGCTGTCCAGTACGGATGCTTGGTAGCGTCCAGATTCAGGAAGCTGCCAATCATATTGGGCAGACCGCACAGGGTAGAAGCGAAGATGATGGGCATAACGCCGCTCATGTTCACTTTGATGGGAATATAGCTGGCCTGACCGCCGTACATTTTGCGGCCAACCACGCGCTTTGCGTACTGCACCGGAATGCGGCGCTCAGCGTTGGTCAGGATCACTACAAAGATCACAGCAACAAGGGCTAGAATGACCATGGCGGGGATCATAATGTAGTAACCGGAAGCACCAGCTGTGCACGGGTGAGCATATCCTGGAAGGAAGAGCCCACGCGGGACCAGTCAGCCACGATACCGGCAAAGATCATCAGGGACAGGCCGTTGCCAATACCCTTTGCGTCGATCTGATTGCCCATCCATGTGACAAACTGAGCACCGGCGGTGAAGCAGGCCACGATAACGATACCGGAGAAGATACCGGCAAAGCCATCGGTGTACTTCAGCGCGCCCATGCGGCGGATGATAAAGTAGTAAGCGATGCTCAACAGCAGCGCGATTGCCGCACCGGTGTAGTTGCTGATCTTGGTGAGCTTTTGACGGCCCTCCTCACCCTCTTTGGAGAGATTTTCCAGATAAGGGATCGCAACACAGAGCAGCTGAATAATAATCGTTGCGTTGATATAGGGCTGAACACCCAGCGCAAAGATCGTGCAGCGGCTCATGGCACCGCCGGACATCATGTTGAGGTAAGTCAGCATGCTACCGGTGGTGAACATGGATTCCAGTGCACTGCTGGTGATATAAGGTACCGGAATTGCGCAGCCAAGACGGAAAAGAATCAGGATCAAAAGCGTGTACAGAAGGCGCTTACGCAGATCTTCGGTCTTCCAGGCGTTGTCGAAACGTTTCGAACACCTTAGATCACCTCAGCTTCCCGCCTGCTTTCTCAATCTTTTCCTTGGCCGAAGCAGTGTAAGCTGCAACCTTGACATTAACTGCCTTGGTCAGCTCACCATTGCCCAGGACCTTGACGCCATCCAGCGTCTTGGAGATGATGCCGGCATCCAGAAGAGCCTGTGCATCGACGGTTGCACCAGCCTCGAACTTTTCGAGGTCAGACACCTTAATGGTGACATACTTGGTGGCGAAAATGTTATTGAAACCGCGCTTGGGCAGGCGACGCTGCAGGGGCATCTGGCCGCCTTCAAAGCCTGCCTTCTTGACGCCGCTGCGAGCCTTCTGGCCCTTGTGGCCGTAACCGGCGGTCTTGCCGTTGCCGGAGCCAGCGCCGCGGCCCTTACGGGTCACAGCCTTGCGGGCACCTGCGGGCGCGTTCAGTTCATGAAGCTTCATGCTTGCACCTCCTTGCGTTATGCCTTGGTCACAACAACCAGGTGGGCGATCTTAGCGATCTTACCCTGGGTAGCTGCGTTGTCAGGCTGCTCGGTAACCTCACCGGGGCGGTTCAGGCCCAGGGAGTGCGCAACGGCGATCTGCTCTTTGCCGCGGCCGATCAGGCTCTTGGCCAGACGAATCGTAACTTTTTCCATTGTAGCGCCCTCCTTAGCCCAGGATTTCCGCAACAGTCTTGCCGCGCTTGGCTGCGACGCTCTCGGCGTCGGTCAGGCCGCACAGACCAGCAAAAGTGGCAGCGGTAACGTTGATGGGGTTATTGGAACGCAGGCTCTTGGTACGAATGTCCTTGATGCCAGCGCATTCCAGAACAGCACGAACCGGGCCGCCGGCGATACGCCGGTACCGGGGGCAGCGGGACGCATCAGAACGCGGCCTGCACCATACACGCCAACGATCTCGTGGGGGATGGTGGTGCCCTTCATGGCAACCTTGTGCATGTTCTTCTTGGCGGCGCCTTCACCCTTGCGGATGGCCTCGGGAACTTCGCCGGACTTGCCAACGCCGTAACCGATGTTGCCCTTGCCGTCGCCAACAACGATCAGGGCAGCGAACTTCATAACGCGGCCGCCCTTAACGGTCTTGGAAACGCGGTTGATGGAGACGACCTTGGTGATCATGCCGTCATCTTGTTCTCTGTTTCTCTGCATGGCCATTGTATCTTCTCCCTCCTTACAGTTTCAGGCCGCTTCACGGGCACCTTCAGCAAGTGCCTTAACACGGCCGTGGTATACGAAACCGCCGCGGTCATAGACCACTCGGTAATGCCTTTTTCAAGGCACTTCTTGGCGATGCGCTCGCCAACCTTCTTGGCAGCGTCGCAGTTGCCGCCGTAGTCCTCAAAGTCCTTTTCCAGGGTGGAGGCGGAAGCCAGCGTAACACCAGCTTCATCGTCGATCACCTGGCAGTAGATGTGCTTGGCAGAGCGGAAAACATCCAGACGAGGACGCTCGGCAGTGCCGCTGATCTTGCCGCGGACGCGGCGGTGACGGCGAAGACGAGCTTCGTTCTTATCAGCCTTATTGACCATAATGTTTCTCCCCTCCTATTATTTGCCCTTGCCGGCTTTGCCTTCCTTACGGATGACAAACTCGCCGACATAGCGGATGCCCTTGCCTTTGTACGGCTCAGGCGGGCGCTTGCTGCGGACTTCGGCCGCAAACTGGCCGACTTCCTGCTTGTCGCTGCCCAGGATGCTGAAATGCAGAGCATCCTTGACTTCGATCTTGATGGTCTCGGTTTCTGCAACCTCAACCGGGTGAGAGAAGCCCAGGGTCAGGACCAGCTTGCTGCCCTGCTTTGCGCAGCGGTAGCCAACGCCCTGGATCTCCAGGTCCTTGCGGAAGCCTTCGGTAACACCGACAACCATGTTGTGGATGTTGGTGCGGGTCAGGCCATGGAGGCTACGTGCCTCCTTCTCGTCATTGGGGCGGGTAACCAAAATCTCATTGCCCTCGACCTTAACGGTCATCAGGGGATGGAATTTGGAATGCAGGGTACCCTTGGGGCCCTTCACGGTGATGGCGTGATCGGCCTCGTCGACCTTCACTTCCACGCCCGCGGGAATGACGATGGGTTTTCTTCCAATTCTCGACATTGTCTTATGCCCCTTTCTTACCACACAAAGGCGAGCACTTCACCGCCGACATGAGCTGCGCGAGCAGCCTTGTCAGTCATGACGCCCTTGGAAGTGGAGATGATTGCGGTGCCCAGGCCCTTCATGACCTTGGGCATATCTTCGCAGTTGGTGTAAATGCGCAGACCCGGCTTGGAAACGCGCTTCAGGCCGTCGATGACCGGAGCACCATTTTCCTGATACTTGAGGGTCAGGGTGATAACACCCTGCTTGCCGTCGTCGGTGACTTTCATACCCTTGATGTAGCCCTCATCAACCAGGATCTGGCAGATTGCCTTCTTCAGGTTGGAAGCAGGAACGTCCACGGAAGGGTGTTTGGCAGTGCTGGCGTTGCGGATGCGAGTGAGCAGGTCCGCGATAGGATCGGTGATTTGCATGCCACTAACCTCCTTAGGTTGTGATAAATTTGTTGTTGATGTTTCGTTATGGGAGCAAACGCTCCCTTACAGTGAAGAAAGCAGATTACCAGGACGCCTTCTTGACGCCGGGGATCTCGCCCTTATAGGCCAACTCGCGGAAGCAGATACGGCAGACGCCATACTTACGCAGGTAAGCATGCGGACGGCCGCAAATCTTGCAACGGTTGTATTCACGGGTGGAGAACTTGGCAGGACGCTGCTGCTTGATCTTCATAGAAGTTTTTGCCATTCGTTGTTCCTCCCTGATCAGTTGGCGAACGGAGCGCCCAGAGCCTTCAGCAGCTCCTTGGCTTCCTCGTCCGTCTTAGCGGTGGTGACGAAGCAGATATCCATGCCGCGGACTGCATCGACCTTATCAAAGTCGATTTCCGGGAAGATGATCTGCTCCTTCAGACCGAAGGCGTAGTTGCCGCGGCCGTCGAAGCTGTTGCCGTTAATGCCGCGGAAGTCGCGGACACGGGGCAGAGCAACGTTGAACAGGCGGTCAACGAACTCGTACATACGCTCACCACGCAGGGTGACCTTTGCGCCGATGGGCATGCCCTGGCGCAGTTTGAAGTTTGCAACGCTCTTCTTGGCCTTGCAGACAACGGCCTTCTGGCCGGTGATCTGGCCCAGGTCAGCGACGATAGCATCGATAACCTTGACGTTCTCTTTTGCCTCGCCGGCAGCCACGTTGATGATGACCTTATCCAGCTTGGGAATCTGCATCACGCTCTTGTAGCCGAACTTTTTTGTTCAGGGCCGGAGCGATCTCATTGACATACTGTTCTTTCAAACGTGCCATAATTAACTCCTCCCTTACAGTTCAGCACCGCACTTGCGGCAGATACGGACGTTCTTGCCATCCTTAACGGAATGGCCCACACGGGTGGCCTTGCCGCATTTGGGGCAAACGGGCATGACCTTGCAGGCGTAGATAGCGCCTTCGGCCTTAACGATGCCGCCCTGCTCGCCCTGACGGCGCGGCTTGACGTGCTTGGTAACCATGTTCAGGCCTTCGACAATGACCTTACCCTCTTTGGGGCTGGTCTGCAGAACCTTACCGGTCTTGCCCTTGTCCTTGCCAGAGATGATCATCACGTTGTCGCCGGTTTTAACATGAAGATTATTCATTCTAAAACCTCCTTACAGCGATTCGGGAGCCAGGGACAGGATCTTGGTGTAGCCGGCGTCGCGAAGTTCGCGAGCGACGGGTCCAAAGATACGGGTGCCCTTGGGGCTCTTGTCGGCCATAACGATAACGGCGGCGTTCTCATCGAAACGGATGTAGGAACCGTCGTCACGGCGCAGGCCCTGCTTGCTACGGACGATAACGGCCTTGACCACATCGCCCTTCTTAACGGTGCCGCCGGGAGCAGCCTTCTTCACGCTGCAGACCACGACGTCGCCGATGTTTGCGTATCTCTTGCGGGTACCGCCCAGTACACGGAAGCACATTAACTCCTTGGCACCGGTGTTGTCGGCCACTTTGAGATAAGTTTGCATCTGAACCATCTTTCAGGTCCTCCTTTCAAAGTACCAGGCTTATTTCGCTTTCTCCAGGATCTTGACGAGACGCCAGTTGACCTGCTTAGAAATCTTGCGGGTCTCCATGATCTCAACGCGGTCGCGATGCCGGCTTCGTTGTTTTCGTCATGAACCTTGAACTTCTTGGTACGCTTCAAGATCTTCTTGTAGAGGGGGTGCTGAACGCTGTCCTTAACAGCAACAACGATGGTCTTATCCATCTTGTCGGAAACGACAACGCCCACACGGGTCTTCTCAGATTACGTTCCATGTTTTACCTCCTCTTACGCGTTACGTTCTTCTCTGCCATGATGGTCATCACGCGGGCGATGTCCTTCTTCACAGCATCGATGCGAACGGGGTTATCCAGCTGGTTGATGGCGTGCTGAAAGCGCAGGTTGAAGAGCTCGGCCTCAGGTCCTTGAGCTGCTTGTTCAGTTCGACATCGGTCATTTCACGCAGTTCCTTGGCTTTCATTCAGCGTCACCCTCCTTTACGGTGTCAAGCTCTTCGCGCTTGACAAATTTGCAGCGGATCGGCAGCTTGTTGCTGGCCAGGCGCAGAGACTCACGAGCGGTAGCCTCATCAACGTCGGCGAGCTCAAACAGCACGCGGCCCGGCTTAACCACAGCAACCCAGTACTCCGGGCTGCCTTTACCAGAACCCATTCGGGTGCCGGCCGGCTTTTCAGTAACGGGCTTATCGGGGAAGATCTTGATCCAGACCTTGCCGCCACGCTTGATATAACGAGTCATAGCAACACGAGCAGCTTCGATCTGGTTGGAAGTGATCCATGCCGGCTCCAGAGCAACCAGACCGTACTGGCCCTGGTTGACAGTGTTGCCACGCATGGCCTTACCGGTCATGCGGCCACGCTGAACGCGGCGGTATTTAACACGCTTCGGCAGTAACATTACTGTTTGCCTCCTTCCTTCTTAGCAGGGGCTTTGGCGCCCTTCAGGATCTCGCCTTTGTAGATCCAAACCTTGACGCCGACCTTGCCGTAGGTGGTGTTGGCCTCGGCGAAGCCATAGTCGATATCAGCGCGCAGGGTCTGCAGGGGGATGGTGCCCTCATGGTAGCTCTCAACGCGGGCGATATCAGCGCCAGCCAGACGGCCGGAGCAGGTAACCTTGATACCCTTGGCAGGCACGCCGCCGCGGGGCTGCATTGCATTGCGGATAACCTGCTTCATAGCACGGCGGAACGCAATGCGGCGCTCCAGCTGGGAAGCAACATCCTCAGCAACCAGCTGAGCGTTGGTGGTGGTGCCCTTAACCTCAACAATATTCAGGTTAACGTTCTTGCCGGTCAGCTTAGCCAGCTGCTTTTCGATCTTTGCGCTCTCAGCGCCGCCCTTGCCGATAACGATGCCCGGCTTGGCGCAGAAGACGTTGACCTTAACGCGGGGGGTGCCGGTCTGGCTGTCCACAGTGCGCTCGATCTCGATCTTGGGAACGCCAGCAGCGTACAGCTGCTTCTTCAGGGTCTTGCGGATCTTATGATCCTCAACGAGGGTGTCGCCGAATTCCTGCTTAGAGGTAAACCAGCGGCTGTCCCAATCTTTAATAACGCCCACGCGCATGCCATGGGGATTAACTTTCTGGCCCATTTGTTTACCTCCTTAGTTTTTCTCTTTCAGCACAACAGTCATGTGGCTGGTGCGCTTCAGGATGCGGTATGCACGGCCCTGTGCGCGCGGCATAATGCGCTTCAGAGTCGGGCCGGGGCAGACATAGCATTCCGCAACATACAGGTTGTTGCGGTCCATATCAAAATTGTTTTCCGCGTTAGCGGCAGCAGAGTTCACCAGTTTGAGAAGGGGCTCACAAGCGGCCTCGGGGTGTACTGCAGAATCGCCTGAGCTTCAGCCAGCGGCTTATTACGGATGAGATCCATCACGATAGAAACCTTGCGGGGGCTGATGCGGGCGTAACGGAGCGTTGCCCGTGCTTCCATGTTGTGTTCCTCCTCTCTTATTTGGCGACGGTCTTACCGCCGCCGTGGCCAGTGAACTTGCGGGTGGGAGCAAACTCACCCAGTTTGTGGCCAACCATATCCTCAGTAACGTATACGGGCACATGCTTGCGGCCGTCATGGACAGCAAAGGTGTGGCCGACGAATTCGGGGAAGATGGTGGAGGAGCGGCTCCAGTCTTGACGACGCTCTTCTTACCGGCCTCGTTCATCGCTTCAACTTTCTTCATCAGAGAATCCGCGACGTAAGGGCCCTTTTTGGTGCTACGAGACATATCTTATTTCCTCCCTTAACCGTTGGCGCGCTTCACAATGAACTTGTTGGAGCGAGCATGATGTTTGCGAGTCTTGAGACCCATAGCCGGCTTGCCCCACGGGGTGCGCGGGCTGTCGTGACCAACCGGGGCGCGGCCTTCGCCACCGCCGTGCGGGTGATCGCAGGGGTTCATGACGGAACCACGGCTGCCGGGGCGAACGCCCATGTGGCGCTTGCGGCCAGCCTTGCCCAGGTTGACGTTCTCGTGGTCGAGGTTGGAAACAACGCCGATGGTGGCGATGCAGTTAACGGGGATGTTGCGCATCTCGCCGGAAGGCAGGCGAACCAGTGCATAACCGTTCTCCTTAGCCATCAGCTGAGCCATAACACCAGCGGAGCGGACCAGCTGGCCGCCCTTGCCCGGGTAGAGCTCGATGTTGTGGATCATGGTACCGACGGGGATGTTCTCAAACGGCAGAGCGTTGCCCGGCTTGATATCGGCGGTGGGGCCAGCCATGACCTTATCGCCAACCTTCAGGCCGTCCGGAGCCAGAATGTAGCTCTTGGCGCCGTCTTCGTACTCAACGAGAGCGATGAAAGCGGAGCGGTTCGGGTCATACTCAAGGGTCTTGACCGTTGCGGGAACACCGAACTTGTTGCGCTTGAAATCGATCACGCGGTACTTGGTGCGGTTGCCGCCGCCGTGATGGCGAACGGTGATCTTGCCGGTGTTGTTGCGGCCGGCATGCTTCTTGTTGGGCTCCAGCAGGCTGCGCTCGGGTGCAACCTTGCTCAGCACGCTGTAGTCAGTAACAGTCATGCCGCGGCGGCCCGGGGTAGTCGGCTTGTACTTTTTGATAGCCATTGTGGTACTCCTTTTTGATCTTATGACTTATTATCGGGGTCATATCCCCATATGTGGCCCCTCGGCGGGGCCATGCGCCCGGCGTTTACCGGGCGGCAACCAATTAGACCATGCTGTTGAAGAACTCGATCTCCTTGGAGTCGGGCTTCAGGGTAACGATGGCCTTCTTGGAAGCGGCAGTGTAACCAGCATGCATGCCCTGGCGGCGGTAACGGCCGCGGACGCTGATGGTGTTGACCTTAGCAACCTTCACGCCAAACAGCTCTTCGACTGCCTGAGCAATCTCAACCTTGGTGGCGTTGGTAGCAACCTTGAAGGTGTACTTCTTATCGGCAATGCCTGCCATGGAGTTCTCGGTGATGACGGGGGCGAGAACGATATCCTGTGCGAACTTCATCACGCATATACCTCCTCAAGTTTCTTGGCGGCGTCCAGGCTGACGATCAGCTTGTCGGCGTTCACAACGTCGTAGGTGTTCACACCGTCAACAGCAGTCTTGACACCGGGGATGTTGGCAGCGGAAGCAACGAACTTGACATCAGCGGTATCGTTGAGGATCAGGTTCTTCTTGCCGGCGCCGACAGCAGCCAGGAAAGCAACAACGGTCTTGGTCTTGAACTCGTCAGCAGCGATCTTGTCAACGACGATCAGGTTGCCGTTGGCAGCCTTGTCAGACAGGGCGCTGAGCAGAGCCAGGCGCTTGACCTTCTTGTTGATGGTGTAAGAGTAATCACGCGGCTTGGGGCCGAGAGCAACACCACCGTGGGTCCACTGCGGAGCGCGGATAGAACCCTGACGTGCGTGGCCGGTGCCCTTCTGGCGCCAAGGCTTTTTGCCGCCGCCGCGGACTTCCTTGCGGATCTTGGTGTTCTGGGTGCCCTGGCGCTGGTTGGCCAGGAAGTTGACGACTGCCTCGTGGACAGCCTTCTCGTTCGGGGTGATCCCGAACACGGCGTCGGAAAGCTCAACGGTGGAAACTTTCTTGCCGCTCATATCAACGACATCAAATTTAGCCATTGTGTTTTCCTCCTTTACGCTTTGACGCTGTCACTGACGCAAACCACAGAGCCCTTCGGGCCGGGGATGGCGCCCTTGATGGCGATCAGGTTGTTTTCGGCATCGACTTTAACGACGCTCAGGTTCTGAACGGTCACGCGCACAGCGCCCATGTGGCCGGGCAGACGCTTGCCCTTGAACACGCGGGACGGGGTGGAGGTGGAGCCGTTAGAGCCGGCATGGCGGGCAACGGGGCCGGTGCCGTGGCTCTCGCGCAGGCGGTGCTGGCCAAAGCGCTTGATAACGCCCTGATAGCCCTTACCTTTGCTGGTGCCGATGACGTCGACCTTATCGCCAGCAACGAAAACGTCAGCCTTGAGGATATCGCCGACGTCATGCCGGAAATATCGTCCAGACGGAACTCACGAAGGGTGCGCTTCGGAGCGACGTCTGCTTTGTCGAAGTGGCCTTTGGCTGCCTTGTTGACCTTCTTGGCGCTCACTTCGCCAAAGCCAAGCTGGACTGCCTCATAGCCGTCGGACTCGACGGTTTTCTTCTGCACGACAGTGCAGGGGCCGGCTTCGATGACGGTTACGGGAACAACCTTGCCGTTTTCATCAAACAGCTGGGTCATGCCCAGTTTCTTGCCAATGATACCTTTTTGCATTTGTGTAAATCCTCCTGTAAAGGTTATTGGTTGGCGGCGGGTTGTCCGCCAACATGACCTCTCCGCTTAATGAACGTTTTTATGCGGATCGTGTCTGAATTCATTCAGCATGGGAACGCGGGTCCGGCGGTTAATGGATCACGGCCATTCGGGCCGGGGTTCCGGTTCCCGCCTGATTGCATCAGAGCTTGATCTCGATGTCAACGCCAGCGGGGAGCTGCAGGCTCATCAGAGCCTCGACCGTCTTGTTGGACGGCTTCAGAATGTCGATCAGACGCTTATGAGTGCGGCTCTCGAACTGCTCACGGCTGTCCTTGTACTTATGAACAGCGCGCAGGATGGTGACGATTTCCTTGTCGGTCGGCAGGGGGATCGGGCCGGACACGCGAGCGCCAGTGCGCTTTGCGGTCTCCACGATCTTTGCTGCAGCGGCATCGATCAGGGATGCATCATAGCTCTTCAAACGGATTCTGATTTTTTCTTTGACTGCCATTAGATTCGCCTCCTAAAAATTTGTGTTGCCTTAGGCGGCCGATAAATTACACACGCTTCCGGGTGTCAATAGTTTCGCATCAGAAAATCCGGTGAACCGCGCACCGCAGTTCCCCCGGAGAAATACATCGCAAAAACTATGGAAATTGGTCCGTGCCGCAGAATGCAGCGCCGTACATATCCCTTCGCATTCGTAATTCTTTCGCCCGGTTCTAAGATCGGACATACTCCGCGGAAAAACCCGTCCGCCCCTATGGGAGCAGCGGCAACCTCCCGCATCAACGCATATCGTGGCTGGTGCCGAACGCCCGTTCTACACCAGCCGTTCGCAGCCAAGAAGTATGATACCACAATATACCGTAAATTGCAAGTGTTTTTTTCAGCAAATCGTAAAATATTTTTTGAAAAATTCTGCATTTTGCCGAAATTCATTATCCCGGCCCTTTCCGGCATTTCCTCTTTGTGGGCATCATCTTCTACCGTGGTATATTATACACGTTCCTGCGCAAAAATCAAGGGTCGTTTCACGCATATTTTGCCTGGCATGGTGCATTTTCTGTTTTCTTGGAGTTGTTGGGATTTTTGGCGAAGAAATGTTATCTTTTGGAGCGGTTAGAGTTCCCCGGGAGAGAAACAGCCTGTATCAGGGCATGTTTATGGCAATACCGCATAATTCTAAGTGCCGATACGGTTGTCGAACCAATACCGGATGCCATCAATCATCACAACGCCTTTCGCCATTGCGCCGGTGATGGGGTCAAAGTAGAAGCGGTCCACGCCCTGGGTATCCCAGCCTTTGATCATGTGGCCGTCTGCATCATAGCGCACCCACTTGCCACCATCGGATTCCTGGTAAACATCTTTGCTCACGGCTTTTTTGCCGTTGTCCACCGCATCCAGCCAATACCAGGCGTCACTGGCAAGATCATAAATTTCCTTGCCGCGGCCCTCGGTCCCCTGGCGAATACCGCCCTCGTACCAGTAATCGCCCACTTCGGTATGCAGCCACTGGCAGTCCAGCATGGTTCCCATGATGGGGTCAAAGCCGTACTGCACATCATCCAGCAGCAAGGCACCTGCCATAGCGCCGGTGATCTGGTCAAAATAGTAGGTGCCGTTTTCGTTCACATCCCAGCCTTTTACCATGTGGCCGTTTTCATCGTAACGCACCCACTTGCCGCCGTTGGATTCCTGATAAACGTCCTTACTGGCTGCCATTGCGCCGTTCTGGATATTATCCAGCCAATACCAGGCATCGCTGGCGGGGTCATAAATCTCTTTACCGCGGTAGCTGGAATCGTATGGATTGTAACCCTGGCGCTTCCAGCTTTCAAACCAGTAGCGCTTGCCGCCCCATTCCAGCCAGAACAGGCCATCCGGGTCGCTGCTGCGGCTGCCATTCACCGTATTAAAGGTAAAGGATGTTCCGCAGATCGTCTGCTTACCATACAGCATTTTGCCGTTGGTCAGGCTGTAAAACACCTGGCGGCCATCCGGCAGCACCACAGGCCCGCGGCACTGGGCACCGGTCTTTTCATCGTAATAGTACCAGCCGCCGTGCTCCAGACATTCGCCAAATGCCATGCAGCCATTTTCATCAAAGTAGCAGAGCCGGTCTTCATCCAGCTGCACCTTGCGGTTTTCCGCGCGGGCTCCGCTATCGTCCGGGTCCAGCCAGTAGCGGCAGCCGGTATCGGGGTCGGTGAACTCCAGGCCGCCTTTCTGCAAGCCCTGGCGTTCGCCATCCACATACCAGTAGTGTTTTCCGTTTTCTTCATACCAGCCCTTGCGTGCCTCATCGTCGATTATGACATTCACGGTAGCGGAAGCAGCGCCCGCCCGAACCGTCAAGGTCGTTTCCCCGTTCTGCACGCCAGTCACCACAAAAGTCCCTGCGCAAGTACCAATTTCAGCTTTCGCAACTGTAGGGTCATCCACCGTCACTCGCACGGTATCGCAGGCGCTGGCAGGGGTCAGGCGGAAGGTATACTTTTTGTTCTGCCCTGCCCCCAGTTTAACGGCGTTATCGTTCAAGCCGCCAAGGGTCATACTGTCAGCCTGGTTGCCTCGGCGGACAAATTCATCGTCAAACCGCTTTGTCATATACGCCGTGCGCTGGGCGATCCAATCCTGCAGTTTGTCAACATCCTGCTGCCAGGTGCCGCTCTCATCCGCACGCGCGGTGCCGGGCTGATCTTTCAGATCCCAGCGGACAAATTCCATCTTGGCGGAGTTTTCCAGCGTGCTGCGGTAATCGTTGCAGGTTTCGCTCCAATTTTCCAGCAGAGGACGCATGGTGTGCTGGTAGCGCTCCTGCACTACTTCACGGAACTGCTGGCATTTCATCAGCTCAGTGAACCAGGTCAGCGAGATTTCCCCGCGCTGCTGGTCCTGAATGTTCATGGCATAGTCGGCATGTGGATCGCTGACGCCATAGCTTTCATCTTTATTGTTCAGGGCGGAGTCATAGTCCCACACGGGGCCCATATGCAGCACATCGTCGGCACCGTCCCGGTAGCAGAAGGTACTGCTTTTGAAGGTATCCCAGTTTTCGACCCATTCCGAAATGAGGTAATAATCCGCAAAGCTCTGCACATCAATTTTGGAGCTGATGATGTTCCAATCTTTATCGGATGCGTACAGCACATCTTCAAATTCATCCAGCGCCGTTTCAAAGCCGGACCAGGCTTTCAGGGTGGCAGAGTCCTGCTCGTCCAAGTCATCGGCGGCGGAATCCTTTAAAGTAAGTGGGTGCCGCTCTGGTTGCCGGTAAACCAGTACTCTTCACCATTATAATAAATGTTGTCCGCTTCAGCCAGGATGCCATCCTCCTGCTCCAGTTCCACGCGGTTGGTGCCCACCTGTACTTTTTCGCACAGCAGGTAGCAGCCTGATAGCTGCCATCGATCCACACATCCACCCAGCGGCCATCCGGAGCCCATTCGCCCATGGCGTTGGCAAGGTCATACACTGCCTTGTTGCGCATCTTGGAAGTATCCTGCCGGTTGGCGATCAGCAGCCAGGTTTTGGCTTTATCCATGCCCAATACCTTGGCTTTGCTGCTGAGCTTGAACTGGTAGGGACGCTTGTCCAGCGTCCAGGTGGTGTTGCCGCGGCCCTTGAACTCAACATCGGTATCGGTCAGGTCGCTCCCGCCTGCCTGGCTGATCGTCACGCTGTTGCCCTTGTATTTGACATCCTTGGAGCCAGCCTGGATTTCATCCAGGGTCACACCGTTCAGGGTAAAGGATACGCTGGGCAGCTGGGATTTGTACAGTTCCACCCGCGCCGCTTTGCCATCCGCAAAGGTCAGGTTCAGGGTTTCGATGTTGGTAAAATCGCCGCTGACAGTAGTTCCGTCCACAGTCAGTCCCTCTGCATCCGCGGCAGCCAGCTCGGCACCAGTTTCAATCGTAAGAGCTGCCATGTCCGTATTGACGGGCAAGAAGAGGCGGTACGCTTCATCAATAAACTGTGCCGTGCAGTCTGCTGCCGTAACGGTCAATGATGCTGCGGTTTCCCCCGTTGCCACTTCCTGCGCATCAGCCTGCTGATACACCGGTGCTTCTTCTGCTTCGGTCACATCCTGTGCTTCGTCTGCCCATTCTGTGGGGTCGGGCTGGGCTGCGGTTTCCGGCGTGGCCTGTTCCGCCATTGCCGGGAGTGCCGCCCCGCAGGCAAAAGCCGCTGCCAGCAGCAGCGCTGTCATTTGTTTCAACAATCCGTTTTACCCCTTTCCACTTTCCGCATCCAAGTGTTTTTTTTCTTGCATTAACCGTATCAGTTACCACATCCATCCCAAACAGGCAAGTAATCGCAGGCAAAAATAACGTTCTGGCAAAATAAACCCGCACAAACTCAAAAATTTGTGCCGGGTGCCATTTTGGATTTTATTAAGGTATATCTGAAAACAAAGGAAATAACGGATATTTCGCAAACACAAGCAGGATTTAAGGCATAGAGCCGCAGGAATCCTTTGTGGCTTTCAAGGCTTTTTAACGCAAAATCCGGCTGCGTTTGTAGAAACAGACGATATTTTCGACTTTTCTGATACACCCCAGTTTTACTTTGTTTCTTTTTCCGCTGCCGGTTCAAAGCGGTACAGCTGGGCGCTGTAGGGGGCAAGTGTCAGCTTTACGCTGCCGGTGGTTGTTTTGCTGCGCAGGGCTTTGGGGCGGGCGGTCCTGCCGCCAAAGCAGTTCCAATCGCTGTTCAGCAGCGGGGTGATCTTGCCCTTGCCGGGCAGGGTCAGCTCATAGTCTTTCAGCTCGGTATCACCAAAGTTGAACGCCGCAAACACGGTGGCTTCCTGCCCTTTGCGCAGGATGGCGCAGGCATCCAGTTCCGGGTGGTCGCAGTCCAGCCACAGGAAATGGTCCGGGTTGTATTCTCCGCTCCAGAACGCATCATATTTCCGGTACAGTTCGTTCAGGGTGCGGCGGTAGTTGGCGAAGGCCTCGTGGATGGGGTAATCCAGCAGCAGCCAGTCCTGCTCGCGGCTTCATCGTATTCCCGCAGCTGGCCAAACTCGTTGCCCATAAAGTCCAGCATCTTGCCGGGGTGAATTGCCATATACAGATAGAGCGCGCGCCCCTGGGGGAACTTATCCTCATACTCGCCGTACATCTTTTGCAGGATGGTCGCCTTGCCATGAACATTTTCATCATGGCTGAACGGCAGGATGTAATGCTCCCGCCAGAAATACATCATCGAGAAAGTCAGCTTGCCCAGGTTGGATTTGCGTTCTTCCGGTGCTTTTTTGAAGTAGTCCAGCGTATCGTTCATCCAGCCAAGGTCCCACTTGTAGTCAAAGCCCAGGCCGCCGTATTCCACGGGGGCGGTCACTTTTTCAAAGTTGGTGGAATCCTCGGCAATCAGCATGGCGGTGGGGTGGCGCTGCTGCAACCCCTGGTTCATATTCTTCAAGAATTCCAGGGTAGAGCCGTTCACACCGCGGGCGGGGTCGCCCTGCCAGTAGATCAGGCGGCTGACGGCATCCATGCGCAGGCCGTCTGCGTGGAAGGTGCGCAGCCAGTAATCAGCGGCCGACTGCAAAAAGCAGCGAATTTCGCCGCGGGAGTGCATGAAATTGCAGCTGCCCCATTCGCTCTCCCCCACCGCTGCGGCGGGGTATTCGTACAAAGCGGTGCCGTCAAAGTGTTTCAGGCCGTATTCATCCACAGCGAAGTGGACCGGCACAAAGTCAAAGATCACGCCAATGTCCGCCGCGTGGCAGGCATCGATCAGGGTACACAGCTCGTCCGGCGTGCCGTAACGGCTGGTGGGGGCAAAAAAGCCGGTGGTCTGGTAGCCCCAGCTGCCGTCAAAGGGGTATTCGCTCAGCGGCATCAGCTCCAGGTGGGTGTAGCCGTTTTCTTTCAGGTAGGCGGGCAACTGTTTGGCCAGTTCAGAATAAGTATAGGGGGTGCCATCCTCCTTGCAGCGCCAGCTGCCTGCCTGTGCTTCGTAAATGTTCAGCGGAGCATCAAAGTTCTTGCTGCGCTTTGCCATCCAGGCGGAATCCGTCCACTGGCAGGTGGGTGCGCCCCACACAATGCTGCGGCCATCGGGGCGCAGTGTCATGGCCGTACCGTAAGGGTCGCAGTGGTCCACCACACTGCCGTCTGCGCCACACACACGGTATTGGTAGCAGGTGCCGCGCGTTACCCCGGCAGCGTCTGCCTCCCAGCAGCCGGAATAGCTGCGGTGCATCTGCCATTCTGCCCAGCTGCCATCGCTCAGGCCGCTGGTGATAACCTTTACATCCCGTGCAGACGGTGCCCACACAGCAAAGTGGGTCCCGCCCTCATAGGGGTGCGCACCAAAAAAGGTATCCGCGTCAAACTCCCTGCCGGTATAAAACCCCTGAATATTCATAAAGCATATTCCTTCCTTTTATATAGTAGCATAATAATGCAGCACCGGCAGCCGCCGGGCCGTGCAGTGGGCATCTATTGTTTCTTTCCAAATTATCTTCTACAAAAAAATTATACCATGCCTTGCGGCATGGTACAATTAACAGTTGTTCGACTTTGTGTTCAAAAAACTCTGCATCAGATATGCAGCACCATCTTGGCCACGTTGAAGTAGATCAACAGCGTGGTGGTATCCACGATGGTAGTGATCAGGGGCGAAGCCATGACCGCCGGGTCGATCTTGAACTTTTCCGCAATCACCGGCAGCAATACGCCGATCAACTGGGAAAGCAGCACGGTAAAGATCAGGGTGACGCAGACGACCAGCGCCACCGGAGCCGCGATGCGGTCCAGCAGCAGCATTTTGAAAAAAGTTGCACACGGCCAGCGTCACGCCGCACATCAGGGCCACGCGGCATTCACGCCAGATAATACGCGGCAGATCGTGGGGGGCAATATCGCCCACCGCCATGCTGCGGATGATGGTGGAGGTACTCTGGCTGCCCGCGTTGCCGCCCGCATCGGTCAGCATAGGGATATAGGCGGTCAGCACAGTAACGGCGGCCAGCGCGCTTTCATACCCGCGGATCACCAGGCTGGAGAAGGTTGCGCTGAGCATCAGGAACAGCAGCCAGGGGATACGGCTTTTGTAAACATCCAGCATGGACTGCTTGAAATATGGCTTATCGCTGGGGGTCATAGCGTTCATCTTCGCGATGTCTTCGCTGGCCTCATCCTGCAAAATACTGATAGCGTCATCAACCGTCAGGATACCAACCAGGCGGTTCTCTTTATCCACCACCGGCAAAGCCAGGTAGCCGTACTTTTCAATCAGCTGGGCGGCATCCTCACGGTCAGTGCTGGTTACAACGCTGACCACATTGGGGTTCATCAGCTCTTCAACCGGGCGCTGCTCGTTCTTTTCCAGCACCAGGGCACGCAGGCTGACCACGCCAACCAGGGTACGGTCCTTGCGGGTAACGTAACAGTTGTTGATGGTTTCCTTATCAATGCCGTTCTGGCGGATGGCGTCCATGGCGCTGCGCACGGTCCAATCGGGGGCAAGCTCCATGAACTCGGTCGTCATAACACCGCCGGCGGAATCTTCCGGGTATTTGAGCAGTTCGTTGATCATCTTGCGGGTGTCCGGCTCTGCCTGGGCCAGGATACGCTTGACCACGCTGGCAGGCATTTCCTCCACAAGGTCGGTGGCATCGTCCACGCACAGCTCCTCCACCACGCTCTTCAGCTCGCGGTCAGTCAGGCCGCGGATCAGCGCTTCCTGCGTTTCGGAGCTAAGCTCCGCAAACACATCGGCCGCCAGGTCCTTAGGGCACAGACGGAACAGCACCGGCATTTTTTTCTTCGGGCAGGTCCTCAAACACGGCGGCAAGATCCGGCGCGTTCATGGTAGACATGACATCACGCAGGCTCTGGTACTTTTTGGCATCGTCAAGGCTGGCCAGCATCTGGCGCAGCACAGCAATGGTGTTGTTTGCCATAAAAAATCCTCCCTGTGCAGCCGTTGTTTCAACGCAGACGCACAAGGAGGGTGAAATCTTTCAAAATGAAGCAAGCGTGCCGTGCGCTAAAAATGCGCACACAAACAGCAAGTGGCTCCGCATAGAGCCACCGCCTGCACCTCTGCACCGAAACAACGGTTGCCATTATATTCAGTTTTACATCGGTTCACAGGACTACCGGGAATCTCCATGCTTAACCACCTGCCTTTTGTGTTGGATTTTTATCATCATGGTTCCATATTTTGCTGCAAAAGCGCTATGAAACCATTTAAACTTTACCATTCCACCGCGGGTTAGTCAACCCTTTTTGTGTGTTCTATATAAAAAAATAATGTCCGCGGGCTGGTAATTTCTGCCGCAGGAATTTGGGGGCAACATAGCACAAAAAAAAGCCCCCGCACCCAATCGGATGCAGGGGCTTGCTTTGGCCAGCTCAGCAATTTTCAGCGCAGGCAAAAACTTCAACTTCCGTGTCAAAGCCATTGACCAGGTTAATGCTGTAAGCGATCTGAGCCATACGTTCCAGAATTTTTTCATAACTGATATACTCCTCTCGGCACGGCAGCTTTCCCGGCTGCGGTGCAGGTGCCGCCCTCTATTGCAGCACCATCAAGTTTTCTTTCTTGACGGCTCTATCATATCAGTTATGCACAAATAATTTGTTATCTATTTGTGAATTATGCTGTAAATTCGGGACATTTTCCGGTTTTACAGGTTTCACAGCCCAGTTTTCACTGCTTTTTTGTGTATTTTCACCTCGCTGCACACGCCCGCTGCACATCATTTTTGACTGCAGCAATTAAAAATGGGCTGCCCCTGCACGGTTCCCCGTGCAAAGGCAGCCCCAGTAAAAGCTGTTTTGGCTGATTATGCCATCAGTTTCTTTACGGTTGCAGCGATCTTTTCATCCTTGCAGTCTGCAAAGAAATGCTCGGCAAAATGCTCCCCGGCAAAAGCGCCCTTGACCAGATCGTGATCCAGATCTTTCAGGATATCGCACAGGTCACGGAACGCCACGGAACGCACGCCGTCCAGGATCTTCTTGTTGCGCTGTTCGGGCACAACGCGCTCCTTCGGGTAGCCCTGACCATGGCCAAAGCCGAACAGTTTTTCAAACACATATTCCAGGTTCAGCTCGCCGCCCCAGCCAAAGCCTTTGGCAAACGGCAGGGCAACAGCATTGCCATCGTTCACATGAGCAAAGGTATAGGCATCCACGGGATCTTCCACATGGCCGCAGATCACGCCGGGGAAGCTGTTCAGCGCCAGCATGGCACCCTCGCCGGTGCCGCAGCCGGTGATAACATAATCCGCTGCGCCGGAATTCAGCAGCACCGCTGCCAGAATGCCGTTCTGCACATAGGTCAGTTGGGCGGCATCATCGGCTGCGTACATACCATAATTGACAACCTCATGGCCCATCGGCTCCACAACCTTGCGCAGGGTGGCTTCGATCAGGGCGTTCTTGGCGGCCTGGCTGTTTTCATTGATCAGTGCAATTTTCATGGCTTGATTTCTCCTGTTTATTGTATCCTTGAAGGGAGCAGGGTCGTCTGCAGTGGCAATCCCATTTATCACATTACAAGTTCGCGAAAATATTTTGGTATTCACCGTCTGATCCGCTTCGGCCAATTTGGCAATGCAGCCATCCAGTGTTTTGGCAATATCATCCAGCGTATGCCATCTGGCGGCTTCGGGCTTGACGTACTGCTCCAGATATGGGGCAACCTCAGTATGGGAACAAGCGCCTTCGATTAGATAGGTGCCGTCCTTGGCTGGCTGGGTCTGCGGGGCATAATCCTCCGTGCTGGCCAGCATCACCAGTTGGAAATTCCCCTTGCGGCCGCGGCCGCCCACCAGCAGCCGCACCCCAACCGGGGCACAGGGTGTTTGCTGGGCCGCCTGCTGCAATACCTTGACTGCCTTTTCCAGCGTCATATACTGCACATCGTATTCATCCAATTTATTGATGATCTGGGCTGCTGCCACAGCATCCCCTGCAAAGCCGACCAGCACGTTGCGGTTCAGCTTGCGCACTTTGGGCAGTGCATCCGTCAGCACCTTGATTTTGCCGTCTGTGATTGGTTCTTCCACCATGCGGCCATCGCTGACCATGGCACAGAACGCCGTACCACATACTGCAAGAATTGCGCTCATGTTATCGTTCCTTCCTGTTCCGCCGGGTTGTCGGCGGTGTATCTATCTGTATCTTACCATAGTTTTTCCCCAATGGGAAGAGCCGCGCATCAAAAAGCCCAAAAGCCCAAAAGCGGCACAAGCCCAAAGCCTGTGCCGCCTGTATTTCTCAAATCTGCCGGATTACTTGTTCACCTTCATCATGTCATCGCCGGGGTTGACATTGCCGGAAGCAACCACATCCACACTGGCAAAATCATCGGTGTTGGTAACAACGGTGATAACCACCGCCGGGTGGCCCGCTGCCTTGATCTTATCCAGGTCCATCGTCAGCAGCAGCTGGCCCTTGGTGACCTTGCTGCCCAGCTTGACCTTGGATTCAAAGCCGTCGCCTTTCATTTCCACGGTATCTACGCCCACATGGATCAGCACTTCCACGCCGCCGGGGGTGGTAATGCCAAAGGCATGCAGGGTATCCGGTGCCTGGGTGATCTCACCGTCACAGGGGGCGTACACCTTGCCCTCCGAAGGGTCAATACCGCAGCACTGGCCCAGAATGCCCTGTGCAAACACCTCGTCCGGGATATCTTCCATCTTGACAAAAGCACCAGCTGCATCCGCTGCCAGCACAACCGGGAAGGACGGTGCGGCATCCTTCTTTTTGAACATATCAAACAGTCCCATATGAAAATCTCCTTCTGCTCATGGCCCGCTGCGCAGGGCGCAGCAAAGCCGGATTTATGCCTTAATTTATCACGGCGCAGCCGCCGCACGCACAGCGCGCACAGCCTGCCATGTGATATCTGCCATTTCATCTACCGTTTCAGGCTTACCGTTTTGCAGCCACAGGTCAATATTGCCAAAGCACCCCTGAACGGCAAATGCCACCATATAGCGCTGCAGCTGGGTTTCTTTCTCCCGCGGGCGCAGGTAGCCAAGACAACTTCTTCAATCACGCCTTTCAGCCGGTGTACAAATGCAGTATCCCCATTTGTGCCCAGCAATACACTGCAAATACCATCGTTTTCGTCCAGATAACTGAACAGCGCCCTCAAAGCTTCCGGGGTGGAATCTTCTTCCAGCCGCGGCAGGATATCATCCATCAAAAGTTCCAGCGTGTGGATTTGTTCCCGCTCCACATGGTCCATCAGGTCATAAATATCGGTATAATGGAAATAGAAAGTTCCCCGGCTGACGTTAGCCAGTTCGGTCAGCTCCCGCACGGTGATTTCCCGCACCGGTTTTTGCATCAGCAGCGTAATCAATGCATCGGACAAGCGCTTGCGGGTCAGCCGCACGCTGCGGTTCTCCTCACCCTTGCTGTTCATAAGCGTATGTTCCCTTTCCGTCAGGCACCCGCACCGTGCATTCCTGCGCTGGCCGGGCAACTGTTTGGTTAATATCTTAATAGTAAAGCCGCACGGCCTTTTTGTCAAGGAAAAACTGCACTTTTTGTATAGATTTGCACCCAAAGAGGATTATGTTTTTGTGCGCAGTATACGATTTTGCTGCTTTTTGCGGTTTGCGACGCTGTGCCCACGGATTTGTGCTATAATCACAGCAGAATCAAAACCAATCAGGAGATGGATATCGTGACTGTTGACCGCCAAAAGGTTCTGGATGCTTTTGCCGCCTATATCAGACCCTATGATGCGCAGGACCCCAAAGTAAGCCTGAAAATCCACCACACTTACCGTGTGGCCGCCCTGTGTGAGCAGATTGGCCGCAGCATTGCGCTGGAGGGCACTGCGCTGGATCTGGCCTGGCTATGCGGCATGCTGCACGATGTCGGCCGCTTTGAACAGCTGCGCCGTTTTGGCACCTTTGATGACAGCAAGAGCATTGACCACGCCCGCGCCGGGGTGCAGGTATTGTTCGAGCAGGGGCATATCCGGGATTACCTGGACGATGATTCCGAGGATGCCATGCTGCGTACCGCCGTGGAATGGCACAGCGCCTACCGTCTGCCGGACGGCCTGGACGAGCGCACCGTAATGTACTGCAACATCCTGCGCGATGCCGATAAAATTGACATCCTGCGGGTCAATGTGGAAACCCCGCTGGAGGATATTTATAATGTAACCACCGCAGAACTGCTGGCCTCCCCTGTTACCCCTGCCGTGCAGCAGGCTTTTTATGAGCACCACGCCGTACTGCGCAGCATAAAGCAGCACCCAGCGGACCACGCGGTGGGGCATTCCTCTCTGGTTTATGAACTGGTTTACCCCGAAAGCCGCTGCATCGTGGCAGACCAGGGCTGGCTGTGGAAGCTGATGGACTTTAAGACACACAATCCCGAAACCGCCACTGCCTTTGCCCTGATGCGGGAACACATGCACCAATGGCTGGCAGAGAACACCTGACTGATAAATAATAATGAATAAATAATAAAGAATAATTTTGGTGGACCGCGGCGCAAAGCGCCGCTCAAAACATTGGAGTTATAACAGAACAAAACGCCGCCGGGCGGGCATGAAAGCAGTTCTTGCGGCCCGGCGGCGGTTTTGTTTTGGCGTATTACTTTTTCTTTTTGTGGGGGATATGCACCTCTGGGATGGCCACGTTTTCGTAGTGGATGTTTTCTTTCTCCCCGGTATCCTGTTGAGCGGCCTGCTCATGTGCTACCTTGCCGGTATGTACTTCCGGTACGGCAACATCTTCATTGCCAACATGATAAACCTGTTCCTTTTTCTTACTCCATTTCCAAAACATACAGATGTTTCCTCCAAGTCATCTCTTGATGCTTTTTCATGCCGTGCACTGCTTTGCACAGCGTGGTTCAAATAAAAGTTGATAAAAAAATGTGGTAACAAGGCTGTTGATAAAAATCCGCAAACAAACTGCCGACCAGGGGGATCAGCAAGTATGCCTTAACTGAGGGTGCATATTTTTCGCACAGGGCCTGCATATTGGCCATGGCGTTGGGGGTTGCGCCCATGCCAAAGCCGCACACGCCGGAAGATATCACCGCAGCGTCATAATCACGGCCCATCACACGGAACACAATAAAGTTGGTAAACACAAACATCAGCAGTGTCTGGCCAGCCAGCAGGATCAGCAGCGGCAGGGCCAGTTCGGCCAGCTGCCACAATTTCAGGGTAATCATGGCGATACCCAGAAACAGCGAAAGGCTGATACCGCCGATATCGTTGATCTCGCCCATATAGATGGTGATTTTTCCGGTATACTCGCCGATATTGCGCATACAGGCGGCCGCAATCATGGCACCGATATAAATTGGGAAGGTCATGCCGGTCAGCGAGAGCAGCTTGGAAACAACGGTTCCAATGCCGATGGCGATGATCAGCTGGAACACCGCGGAAGGATACATGCTGGCGTGGCGTTCGTGCTTGATTTCTTCTTCCACCAGCAGGCTGTCGTCCTCCTGCACCACGGTATCCAGCAGCTTGTGCTTTTCAATCAGACGGCGGCCAATGGGTCCGCCGATCATGCTGCCTGCAATCAGGCCATAGGTTGCCGCAGCGGTGCACAGCGTGGTTGCACCGGAAATGCCAAAGTCCTCCAGCACAGGGCCAAAAGCGCCCGCTGTGCCGTGGCCGCCAACCATCGAAATGGAACCGGTGCAAAGGCCCACCAGCGGGCTGATCCGCATCACGTTGGACAGCCCCACCGCCAAAAAGTTCTGGGCCAGAATCAGCGCAATAACCAGGCTCAGAAACACCAGCATGGATTTGCCGCCGCTTTTGAGCACCTTCAGGTTTGCCTGGAAGCCGACCGAGGTAAAGAAGAATACCATGCAGACTTCTTTCAGGATATCATCAAATGTAAACTCCACAATGCCGGTCACATAGCACACGCAGGTGAACACGGCAAACAGCACGCCGCCCACAACGGGCGCAGGGATGCAGAACTTTTCCAGCAGGCTGCATTTTTTACGCAAAACTTCCCAACATCAGTACCACGACCGCAATGGCAAGGGTCTGGTACATATCCAGCTCTATGATCATGCTGCGTCCTCCCCTGCTGCCATGCCGTTTTCCTGATAATACGCCGCCGCACCAGCGTGGACCGGCACCCCAATTTTATCCGCGGGGCCCAGCTCCAAGGGGAGGCCAAGCTCTGCCTGCAGGGTATCCACCCCGTCATACAGCGTCTTGGTCAATGCTTTTACGGTGTTTTCCGAAAGTCATCACTTGCCAGCAGCACGGCCTTGACCCCAATGGTCGGCACATCCTGGTCCTGGCCATTGTAGCTGCCTGCCGGGATCACGCCCTGGCTGTACGCCGGATAAGCGGCCAGCAGACGGGCCGCTGCGCTGCCATCCACCGGCAGCAAGGCAATGCCGCAGCTGTTGGCCAGTTCTTCAATCATCTCGGTCTTTACGCCGGACGTACAGAACAGCGCATCGATCTCACCGCTTTGCAGCTGCTTGGCCGCATCGGTGTAGTTCAGGTTGACCTCCTTGACCAGCTTTTCGTCCAGGCCATAAGCCGCCAGAATCTGTCTGGCGTTCTGCTCCGTGCCGGATTCTTCCTCGCCAATGCTGACGGTCTTGCCTTGCAGCTTCTCCACGGTGTTGATGCCGGAATCTGCCCGCACAACAATATGGCATTCTTCCTGATACAGTACCGCCACGGTGCTGAAGTTATTTTCTACCTCAGATTCCGCAAAAGCGCCGGTTTGGTTGTAAGCATCCTGGGCCATATCCGCCTGTACCACCGCCATCTGCAGGTACCCGCTGGACAACAGCCGCAGGCTTGCCGCCGAACCGGCGGTTTCACGCACTTCCAACTTCCGACCGCCGTTCTGGGCCTGCAGGGCGGCGTAATCCTCACCAAATACCTGGTACACGCCGCCGATGCCGGCCACACCCAAACGGATGGTTTTGTCGCCGCACGCAGCCAACAGCAGCACCATCATCAGTGCCGCCGCAAGCGCAAGGGCGATTCTTTTTTTCTTCTTCATCGCTTTCCTCCCCTTATATGGTGCCCCTGTCAGTAGCTTCAAAGCGCTAAAAATTATTGTACCACTTTTCCCCTATGTTCTCTACAGGATAAAGTGCCGTTTTTAACGCCTTAAGCCTGCTGTCGGACCACCGAATCCGCAATCATGTGCCGCACAACACACGCTTACTTCTTTTGTTTTGCCAGCCATTCCACAGCCGACAGGGCTGCAACATTGCCCTGCCCCGCCGCCTTGATGTACTGGTACGGTTTCCCCGCCAGATCGCCGCAGGCAAAGCAGCCCGACAGGTTGGTTGCCATGTTGGCATCCACCTTTACATGTGCCCCCTCCACGGCAAGCCCCGGCACCAACTTGTCCGGTGCAACAGCATCCCGCAATACAAACACACCATCCACCGCATAGGTATTCTGCTCCGTCTGCACGCCTTCGGCATGGGTCTGGCCCAAAATGGCAATGGGACGCTCATTAATGACCTGCACATGGTCGTTCACAGCAACCTCGTGGGGCACAACAGGGAAATACAGCAGCCTGCCCGCAGTTTCTGCCAAAAAGTTCGCTTCCCGGCAGGATTCTGCGTTGTATCCAAGGACTGCAACGGTTTTTCCGGGGTAAAAATGCGCATCGCAGGTTGCACAGTAGCTCACACCGCGGCCTAGCAGCTCATCCTCTTTCGGGAACGTTTTGCCCATCACCACACCGCCCGCCAGGATCACGCTGGATGCTTCCAACATGGCATCCGGCGTCTGGATGCCAAAATAGCCGCCCATGGCATACACCGCCGTGACCTGCTTCTCTGTGATTGGGATTTCCAGCACATCCAGGTGCTTTTTTGAACGCCTGGGCCAGCTGGGCACCATCAATATCCGGCAAACCGGGGTAGTTCTGGATTTTATGGGCCTTGGTCAGCTTGCTGCTCAGCTCCCGGCTGCCAAACAGCAGCACTGTTTTGCCACGTACTTTGCCGTAATGGCCGCCGAAACGCCCGCCGGGCCGGTGCCGATAATTGCAATATCCGCACGCTCCATCGTTTCTCACCTCTCTGTTCTGCCTATGCAGGGCACAATTCTATTTAGGCAATACCGCATAATTCTAAGTGCCGATACGGCGAGCGAGGTGCGGCAGCTGCTAAGCCAAAAGCGCAGATAATACTGGATGCTGCAAAGGTGAGCGCGCCAGTGGCGGAAACAGCGAACCG
>ENA-OQAR01000023-OQAR01000023.1-human-gut-metagenome-genome-assembly--contig:-NODE-23-length-31580-cov-2.300162_pt1 | contig 31580 bp, 38 predicted proteins | sample MGYA00242738_ERZ504533 | MGnify/ENA primary metagenome ERZ504533 (study PRJEB26092, sample SAMD00036276) | human gut metagenome | host: Homo sapiens | study: EMG produced TPA metagenomics assembly of... | reverse complement strand
GGAGATGGAAAAGAAATGTAGTTTCCAGAAGGAAGCATTCAGATAAAAAGTACAGCTACCGTATTTCAGCAGCCGTTGATCGCCCATCTGATCATCACAGTTTTATGCGGGCTGTAAGCGGCAGAACTTATGTTATGGAACAGCAGAATATTGGAATTGCGCCGTTGTTTGTGCAGGTATTCCACAATAATATGACAGATGGTATTTCTGAAATTTCTTTTACTTATGATTGCGGGAAACTTTTTACGTTTCTTTTACCGAAGGGTGAGGTAATTCCATAAACTTCCTGTTGGATTTGGAAGGCTGCGGATGGATGTGTTGATCTTCATGGAGAACATTACCTTGTAGCTACACTGGGAGAATTTGCAAGGGATGAAAACGACATCCCAGTATTAAAGCTGGAGATTACTTTTATAGAAGAATGTGTGAAACGAAAGGCGCACATTTTCTTTCATGAAGATGATGAAATTGAGATCAGATGGAACGAAACACCCGGTAAAAAATGATTCTGGCAGGACTGAGTTCTATTACTGAAGAACTGTCAGGAAACTTCCTGTATAATTCGCTTCTGGGAGATCATAATATTACGACGACAGAACTGCTGCACCGGCTTATGGAACAGACGATTGAGCCTGCTGTAAGGGGATATCTGAAGAGTTCGAAAGAAACAGACAGTATTGATACAGATGAGTGAATATAATAAAGTCTCATATACAAAAATGCATTTCTCACTAAACGATTAAGATGAGAAATGCATTTTGCATTTTACAGGTTGATTTTATTTATGGTATGAATTATTCACGAGGATTGCTTATAGTTCTGTTTAGTCCTGTTTTACATTAAAAGCTTTCATTCCCGGATATACTGCGCTTGCGCCGAGCTCTTCTTCGATACGGAGAAGCTGGTTGTATTTTGCAACACGTTCGGATCTGCTGGGAGCTCCGGTCTTAATCTGGCAGGTGTTCAGTGCTACTGCAAGGTCTGCGATTGTTGTATTCTGCTGTCTCGCCGAACGATGAGAAGAAATTGCGGATGTAGCCTGCTTGTGAGCCATTTTAATTGCTTCCAGTGTTTCAGATACGGAACCGATCTGGTTTAATTTGATCAGGATCGCATTACCTGCGCCAAGGCTGATACCTTTTGCAAGTCTTTCTGTATTTGTAACAAACAGGTCATCACCGACAAGCTGTACTTTGTCGCCAAGTCTGGCTGTAAGTTTCTGCCATCCTTCCCAGTCTTCTTCATCCAGACCGTCTTCGATAGAGATGATCGGATATTTTTTCGCATAATTTAGCCCAGTGCTCAATGAGCTCTTCGGATGTATACTTCTGTGCCGGCTTTTTGGAAGTTTTATAATATCCTTTGCCTTTTTCACTCTTCCATTCAGAGGAAGCAGCATCCATGGCAATCCTGAAGTCTTTGCCTGGTTCATATCCGGCTTTCTTAACTGCTTCAAGGATTGTCTCGATTGCTTCTTCATCGGATTTCAGTGCAGGTGCGAAACCACCCTCATCACCTACTGATGTAGCAAGTCCGCGTTCTTTCAGGATAGAAGCAAGTGCGTGGAAGACTTCTGCACACCATTCTTAAGCATTCTTTGAAGGAAGGTGCCCCAACTGGCATGATCATAAATTCCTGTACATCCAGACCGGATGATAATGCGTGGCATCCACCGTTTACGATGCTCATCATTGGAACTGGAAGACGGTTTCCGGATACTCCGCCAAGGAAACGATACAGCGGAATCTCAAGAGAAGTTGCTGCTGCTCTGCAGCATGCGATAGATACTGCAAGGATTGCATTTGCTCCAAGTTTGGATTTATCTTTTGTTCCATCTGCCCTGATCATGGCAGCATCCACTGCATAAATGTCAGATGCATCCATTCCTGTCAGTGCATCGTTAATTACAGTATTGATATTTTCAACGGCTTTGGAAACACCCTTTCCTCCGAAACGGGCCTTATCCTGATCTCTCAGCTCAAGTGCTTCGAACTCTCCTGTGGATGCACCACTTGGTGCTGCTCCTCTTCCTATCGTTCCATCTGCCAGATAAACCTCTGCCTCTACGGTCGGATTTCCTCTTGAATCAATGATCTCTCTTCCAATGACTTTCTCGATCTCTAAATATTCCATTTGATATTTATCCTCCTGTCTGGCCTTTCGCCCTGTCCGTAAACTTTGCCCGGGCCGCGTTTTGTCAGGGGATACGGCCCGTCACAATTATTTACGCAATAGTTAGAACCTGCTAACCATTTATAAGTTTACTATACCTAACTTTTGTGGTCAAGAGGGGTTACTGTCATTTTTTTCTCAATTACTTATTTAATCGAATCAAGAAAGTCCCCTGCTGAGTTACGAATGTCCGCCCGACTATTTCGTCAATATTTTCAGAATATTTAACAGAAATGCGAGAATTTTACGTATTGACAAGGCTTTGCAGATTATGATAATATAATCGCCGAAATAAAAAACTGAATATGGTTTATGGCAAAATCCTGTCATATATTGGAAACGCACATTCTCCTGAATGATTAACGAACAACACATGCTTTACGGTTTTACATTATCACTTAATCATTTTAAAGGAGGATTTTTTATGCCAAAAAACAAATTTCAGGAAGTCATCTTTACTATCATCATGGTATTTTTCATGGTTTACGCCATGATCTGTTACAACATTGTACTGAATACCGGAGCAATGACAAACAGCGTGTTCCTCTCCGCTTTTCGCGAGCTGACTTTTATGGGACCGATCGCCTTTGTCCTTGATTTCTTCCTTGTATCCAACTTGCCTTTGCCTGCGCGAACCGCATGGTAAATTTTCGTAACTGTCATCCATTCAGTATGATTCTTGCAATTTCTGTTGCCTCTGTTGCCTTTATGTGTCCGCTGATGAGCTTTTTTGCAACTCTTTTTCTTTAAACATGCAGGAAATCAGTTTATCGCAGTCTGGCTTCAGACAACTTTTATGAACTTTCCTGTTGCATTTTTCTGGCAGCTGATCTATGCAGGCCCGATCGTACGTTTTATTTTCAGACATATCTTTCCTGAGAAAGAGGATTCAAAAGAAACCGCACCAAATATGTAAAGGTCAGGCGGATACTCTCAATCCGCATTCACTGCGCAGCTCCAACTCGAATAAATGCTTCGCAGTTTATCCAGTAAAAAAGCACATTGCCATGGTTAAACCACACCCCAAAGTCAGACGTTTGGGTGACGCTTTACTCCATGCAATGTGCTTTTTTTATACTATACTTTTTATATACTATATTTTTTACGTGGCTCTTTTTGATCTGATCTTCTGATCTCTCAGGCTGTTTTCTTTAATTCCGGCATCTTAAAGATCTTCACGATCAGCGGGATCACCATAATGATCCACACAATAGGTTCTGCCACGATCACACCGGTATATCCCAAAAGCGGTACCAGCGTCACCGCGATCACTACTTTTCCGATCATCTCCATTGCACTGGAAACAAGAGGGATCACCGTTTCTCCCAATCCCTGCATGGCATTTCGAAGGACACTGATCACAGCCGTTACGAAATAAAAAAACCGTATCAAATTTAAGATAATTCGTTGCATTGAGGATCACAGTCTCGTTCCGGCTTCCTGTAACCAGATATATCAGCTGTTTTCCAATAGTAAAACTGAAGATCACTGTCATCACAGACCAGATACAGGTATACAGAACTGCCAGGCCGATTCCATGGCGCACGCGTCCATCCGCCCTGCCCCGGCATTCTGCCCGCAGAAGATCGCCATCGTCTGCCCAAACACACCAAACATGATCATAAACATCTCCGTGATCTTGCGGGCCGCTGTATGGGCCACGATGATATCTCTTCCCAGACGGTTGATGGAAGTCTGCAGCGCCAGAGTACCAAGATTTACAAGAGAACTTACAAATCCCATGGACAAGCCGGAACTCAGCATATTTTTCATCATATTTCTGTCCAATCCTGTAAAATCCTCTTTTTTCAGCCGGAGGATCTCATATCTGCGGATCATATAAAACCAGCATACAAGAAACGCCAAAGTCTGTGAGAGTACTGTGGCAATGGCTGCTCCCTGTACGCCTGCTTTTATCACCAGGATAAAGAACAGATCTCCTGCGATATTTAAAGTCACAGACACCGCCAAGATCACAAGCGGTGTCACCGTATCTCCCAACGCACGCAGCGATGCCGCACAGGTATCATAAAGAAATGTTGTCAGCATGCCTGCGATAATAATAAAAATATATGCTCTGGCAGTTCCCACCAGACGATCCGGCACATTTAAAAATCCCAGGATCGGATGAAGAAACAAAAGTCCCAGAACGGTCAGGGCCAGAGAGATCACACTGCCCATCAAAAGAGACAATGCAAACGATTTTCTCACTTCCTCTCGATTTCCGGTGCCAAATTTCTGTGCAGTTACTATGGCAAACCATTTCGTCAAGCCCACTCAGAAATCCGATGATCAGCCGCTCAAAGGACTGGTAGCCCCTACAGCTGCCAGCGCATCTTCTTTCAGAAAACTTCCCACGATCCTGGTATCTGCCAGGCTGTACGTCAGCTGCAGAAGATTTCCCAGAAATACAGGAAGTGCAAAGGACAGGATCAGCGTGGAAGGTTTCCCCTTTGTCAGATCTTTCATGTCAGGCCTCCCTCAGTCAATGATATCATTCTGAAAACGAGAAAGATGCTCATAGGGAAGGATCATTCTTCCGCGAAACAGTCCACAGCCGTCATTGATCAGGCTGTTGTTTACCGCACCAAACATATTGACATCCAGTTTTGCCAGATCCAGTCCGAGAAGCCGCATTCCACGTTCGTAAGCTTCATCAAAATAGATGCATTCTCCCTCCGGAATGGTATCTCTTCTTCTGCGCTCACTTTCCTGTTTTTTCTCATAACTTAAATGGTTCGCGGATCCAATCTCTGCCACATCATCCATGTCCTTTGTACGCAGCTGTACTTCCATATAACTTCTGGAGCTGTTATCATAAAAAGTAATATGCAGAGACTGATAATCTTCCTCGCTGTTGTTGCAGATATAATCCCGGTAATAAGGTTTTGCTTCCTCGCTTAACAGTGGAGAGGTACTTTCCTGCACGCCTCTGGCCGGCTCTGCGGTAAATCCTCTTTCTTCCAGAAATCCCGGAAGTACATTGGCGATCTCATAAAGATACCGAAGTTCTTCTTCTCTGACATTCTCGCCGTTTTTAAGATGGCATCTCGGCATGGCGATAACGATCCTGTAGGCAATAAAATCCCGGAAGCAGCTTAAGCGCTCTTTGATCTGGGATACGGAAGGATATTTCCCATGCTCTTTATAGTAATCATAGATAAATTCTACTACATATCCATTAAATTTCTCTTCCGCACGGATCAGAGATTTGATCCTTCCCTTGAAGGTAAATGCCAGAAACGGGTATTCCCCTGCCATATATTTATAAAATTCCCGGATCTTCTGGGACTGGGCAGTAAGGAAATCGTTATGTTCCAGAAGTTCCTGGATCTGGATCAGGAAATTACAGTGTACCAGATCGATCTCGTTGCGTTTTTCTTTTGCTTCTGTCCGCAGATCCCGGATATATTTTTTCAGTATCCGAAGAAGGGTATCTCCGGAATACAGGTAATCATTCAATGTTATCATTTGTGTTTCTCTTTTCTTAAAATTTCCTTCTTTCCAGGATTACATATTTACCACTACTTTTTCAACCAGTTTCTGGAAAACTCCGCTATACGGTCTGCTGTCTCCTGCACTTCTTCATGGTTCAGCGCTTCTTTTGAAATCCCTGCTGCCATATTTGTGATACAGGAAATTCCGCAGACTTCCATTCCCATATGACGGGCTGCCATAGCTTCACATGCGGTACTCATTCCGACAGCATCACCGCCCCAGCGCTGAGCAAGTCTTATCTCTGCCGGGGTCTCATAGTTAGGTCCTGTAAACTGCACATAAACCCCTTCCTTCAGTTCAATTCCACATTCTGCAGCGCATTTTCGAATCACATCCTGAAGGGATCGGCTGTATACTTCGCTCATATCCGGAAATCTGGTTCCAAGTTCATCAATATTAGGGCCGATCAGAGGACTTGGAACTGCCGTTGTAATGTGATCCGTGATCATCATAAGATCGCCGGGATGGAAGGATGGATTGGCGCCTCCGGCCGCATTGGTGAGAAGAAGTTTTTTTTTGCCCCAAGAAGCCCCATCAGACGTGTCGGAAGAACTACGTCAGACATTGGATATCCTTCATAATAATGAACCCGGCCCTGCATGATCACAACCGGTGTTTTCTCTACATAACCAAAATACAAAACGTCCTTTGTGCCCTTTTACTGTCGATACCGGAAATCCTTCGATATCTGTATATTTAATGATCTGTTCGATCTGGATCCTCTCTGCAAAGTCGCCAAGTCCAGATCCCAGAACCAATGCGATTTCCGGTTTAAAATCTGTTTTCTCTCTTACACTTTCCAGACATGTCATTAATTTCTGATACATAGTTTCCGCTTCCCTTCTTATCTTAATACCGTCAGAACCATATTGCAAAAATCCCCTGCTTTTTTCTGTACTTTTTGTTCTTAACTCTGTTATATATCATATTTATATGATAATTCCGTCACAGTGATCAATCTCATGCTGAATAATCTGCGCTGTCCAGCCAGAATATTTCTGGCGTTGTTTATGGAATGAAATATCCTGAAATTCCACTTCTATGTTTTCATATCGGGTATCTTTCGCACACCGTCAAGAGAAAGACATCCCTCCTCTGTCTCGTATGCTCCGGACTTTTTCTACTATCACCGCATCAGCATTGCCACATTGATAAATCCCATATTTACAGCAATGATTCTTTATTTACTCCAATCATATTGGCAGCCATCCCCACGCATCCTGCTTCGTTGGCTTCAGTGTATCCAGAAGGTCCTGTACTATCTGTTTATCTTCCTTTGTGGTCAGGCTGCGCTTTCTGTCTCAGAAAAATAATATCTCTCATTATCGGTCTGACCATGATTTTACTCCTGTTTTCTGTTTTATTTTAATTTTCTGTTGAAAAAATCGATGATCCAGTTCCATGTTTCATCCTGGAAAAACTGAAGATCCGCATGATCTGCTCCGTCCAGCGTCAGCAAAGTTACATCACAGCCCTGCGCTTCTAGGAGATTATATAATGTTTTTGACTGCACATAGGGCACTGTCCGATCACAGTTTCCATGGATGATCAAAAATGGCGGCGCATCCTTCGTTACTTTGGATACAGGACTGCAGTTATACGCCTTTTTCTCTGTTTCGTTTGGAATTAAAGCCCAGAAGGAGGGACTCTGCGGAAGAAGCACATTGTTCTGCGGATTCGCACGGAAACGCAGAAAGATCTGTGGGCGGATACCAGGGGCAGGCTGCCTGTACTTCGCTGGATTCTTCCAGATATTCTCCTAACATCCAGGGCCGGATCATGATCCAGCGCAGCCATACATGTAAGATATCCTCCGGCGGATTCTCCCATAACTCCCATCTGCTCTTTGTTGATACGGAACCGGTCCGCATGCGCTTTCAGATAACGGATCGCTGCCTTTACATCCTGCAAAGGCATTGGATATGGCCCCTGATTGGAAGTGCGGTACTCCACACTTGCCACTACAAATCCGCCTGATGCCAGCCTGCTGAGATAAAGATTATGCGCCGACTTATCCATCATCAGCCAGGCCCCTCCGCAGATCCAGAGAATACATGGATAAGTTCTGCCATCCTGTGCCTCCGGATAGATAATATCCAGTTTCAGGTCTCTTCTGCAATGTCCAAACCAGGAGTCCACCTGTGCATAAGTCACATCATTTACCGTAATATACTGCGGTTTTTCTATTTCCAGTTTCAGTGTGTGCTTTTCTGCTTTTGCCATAGTATTTCCCCCTTTTTTGATCGTTATATTCTGTCTTTGAAATATCTTTTATTTTATCACAGTACCGGGAATTGTGCCTTTATTTTTTCATTCGATATTCCATTTCATTCCATTTTTCGTCACCCAGTACAGAAGCTGAGATTCCAATATATTCAAATCCCATTCTCCGGTACATCTCTACTTTTTCATCTACACAGGTAAGAACCGCACGTTCTCTCCCTCTTTTCTGCTCACGGTCAAGATAACGCATCATCAGTTCTCTTGCAAGGCCCTGTCCACGGTATTTCGGGAGGACCTCAAGCCCCAGAAGCATATTATTTTTCCCATCAGGATCACAAAAGATCTGCATTGGTAAAAAAATTTATCCTGGAAAGCCTCCTCACTGGTCGTAAATCCTGTGAGATATCCTGCCAGCTTTCCGTTTTTCCGGTCAACTGCCACAAGGAACAGCTCCGGAATTTTTTTCTACACGGTCTATAACATCCGCTCTGCTTATTGCCTCTGCCGGAGGAAAACAGATCTGCTCAATTTCCGCTGCCTGTTCTGCTTCCTCCCTGTGTATAGAACGGAATTCATATTTCTCTGAAAGTCTCATAATTCTTCTCCTTTGATTTTTCTCATCCATATATAGAATAACATTTTTTCCGGAGAAAAACCCATCTTTTATTGTAAGCCTTATCGCAGGATCTCATCAATAGTTGAAACAGTACTGAAAGATCCTTTATTCCTGGAAATAATCTCTTTCACTTTCTGCAGTTCAAAGTAATTCACATAACAGATCAGTGTTTTATTTTCCCCCGCGATCACACCGGAAGAATTGATAATAGTACAGGTCTTATTCAGTTCTTCTTTAATATCGCAAATAATTGAATCTGGATCTTTTGTGATGATGGTCACCTGTTTCAATGCCTCAAAATGATCTGTGAAATGATCGATGATGGAAGTTGCCACGATGTACACCAGAAGACTTAAAAGTGCGGAATCTCTGTCAAGAAGTACAAACACCGCCCCATATACACAGGCATTGAACGCAATTAATATGTAGGAAATACTGTAGTCTTTTCCCGAATGATTGTAGATTTTTTTTTACAATGATATTGGCAAAAAATCTCAGAGCCGTCAATGCAGCCACCATTTCGAAGGATCAGGGAAAGTCCCACACCAAGAATCGCCCCTCCGAAAGCCACCGCAATAAAATGTTCTGTATTTAGTTCAAAAAGGGATTTTTTCAAAGTAGGAAAGACCTATTGTGTAGATCACAAAACCTACGAACGTTTTTTGCAAAGAAATATTTACCGATAAGAATGATCCCGGCGATCAGAAATGGCAGAAAGACAAGCAACACACACAACGACAGATTATACCCAGTGAGTTTGCTTATGATAATGGCAATTCCGGCAGTTCCGTAATCGATGGCATCATTGGGAAGCAGGATACAGGCAACGGAAAAGCTGGCCAGTATGGCTCCGATAATGATCATCAGATACGAAAACAATGTTTTGATTTTTTTGTTCATAAAGACCTCCTTTTTGCAAGCAAAATTGTTTGTCAATAGTAACAAAAAAGCTGTTATAATAGATTTTTCTATTGTAACAGCTTTGTTTTCCCTCTTTTGGAATGGGTTTATTATATGATGTTTTCTTTTTCCTGTCAATGCTGCATTAACTCTGATATGCACCCTTCCAGTTTGCAAAAATATCTGCGGAATCCTTCAGAAAATCATAAGATATCTGGATCTTACCATCTGCAAGTATCCAGTCACTTTCCAGAATCGGCCAGGGATTGCAGCCTCCTGCAGTTTCTCCTACCTGATCCATGGTAAAAGAATTTCCACAGTTCTGGCAGACCAGTTTATCGTCTTCCTGTTTGTAATAACCATTTCCGGAATCATAACAGATCTGACAGGTATTAAAAGCGGTACGGATAGTTCCATCCGAAGTCTTTACTGCGATCACTTCCATTTCCGTGCCATCTACATTTGCAGGATAAAAGACTGCATTTTCTGTCAGTTCATCAACCGGTATGGTCAGATTCCCACCGGAACTGACGCTGATTTCCTGATTTCCATCTGCTGCGGAAGTCTCTTCTGTAGTTTCTGTTTCTGTTACATTTCCACATCCTGCAAGCGCCGTCATTGCTATAAGAAACGCCATACCTGTTATCATATTTTTTCATCTTTAACATTACTCCTCTGTTTTTATTTTCCTGTTACATAAATAGTCCCTGTGATCATGCCCATCCAGCAGCTATACGTATAGACGCCTTCTTTTTCCGGTATAAATTCGATGACATTTTCTCCGTTCTCGAAAGTATGATCCATTCCAAAATCCTGAAGGATCATCCTATAATTACATCCATTGATGCTGCCCTCCGGTACATTGATCTCCCACTTCACAGGTTCCCCTGCCTTCACAGTAATATCCGGATACCATCCAGAACGCAGCGTACTGGAAACATACTGCACTCCATCTTTTTCCACTGCCACATCTGTCTGATCATCATTCTGCACATTATCCGCTTCTGCTGCTACCTTTTCGCCGGACCTGCTTTCCAAACCTGACAGCACGCTTCCCTGAGACATCATGGCAAGTCCCATAACAACCACCAGGATCGCTCCTGTTTTCAGGATCTGTCTGGTAAATTTCTTTCCCAGTGCAGAAAAAATTGAGCCAAATCCAAGCATCAGAGGAACCGTTCCCAGACTGAAGCAGAACATGGAAAAAGCTCCTGCTACCCCAGCTTCCGGAAGCCAGTGCAACAATCTCCATAGACTGCAACGGTCCACAGGGCATGAACCCGTTACACAGTCCAACTAGAAAAGGTGTCCTTTTTTTCCATAAAGATTTCCCTCCAGGAAATGGAATGTGGATTCTCAGTTTCCGAAGCCCCGGAAAAATCCCCAGCATATTCACACCCATAACGACCATGATAATTCCGGCCAGGAGTTTCAGAGACCCCTGAAACACTGTGGAAGCCTGTAAACTGTCCCCAATTCCAGCCAGACCTCCTACGGCCCCGAGAAATCCTCCGATCACGGTATAGGAAACAACCCGTCCCATATTATAGGAAAATGTATTCCGAAACATTGACCTTGATATTTCCTCTGCGTTCGCTTCTTGCTTCTGCAAGGTCTGAGAAAGATTGATCCCGCCGCACATGGCAATGCAGTGTACAGAAGTGATCAGGCCAATGACAAACAGCATTCCATATCCCATTCCTGTCTCGGCAAGAGAATCCGGCGCAAGATGGTTAAGGATTCCAAAAACGCTGCAGGATCACAAATAAAGGGCGATCGCAAAAAATTTCCGCTGCTGCCTGACGAAGCTGTTTCCTGCGAAACTGTTCCGCGGGAATTACCTGATATCCCAGATCCTCGATCATTTTTACAATTTCTTTCATCCCGATTTTCTTCGGATCATAGTCAAACTCTGCCCGTGAATATTCATAGCTGACTGTAATTCCCGTGATCTCCGGTCTTAATTTCAGTACATTCCAGATCCTCGACTGACAGTTAATACAGGTCATACCATCAATATAAATAACCGTATGCTTCACTGTTTTGCATCCTTTCTCATAAAGTTTGTAAAGCGATAAAATAAAAAACTGTTACAATAGATCTTATTTCTACTGTAACAGTTTTTATATCCTACTTTTACGATAGGTTTAATTATATTATTGTATTTTTCTTCTGTCAATGGCAAAGGCCGATTTCACAGAATCTTCACCTTTTAACCAGTCAGACTTTACAGCCACTTTCTCATCACATCCCGAAGCCTTGTCATATCCAGTGGTTTGGAAATGTGTTCATTCATTCCGGCACTTCTGGCAAGCTGAACATCTTCCGCAAAGGCGTTGCCGGAAGAAATCATATCCACTGCTGTCTTTCCGTTTTCTGCTGTCACGACCTCTGCTCCGGTCATCCCTATGATTTCTTTTGCGATCTCAGAGTTCAGATCGTTATCCTCTACAAGCAGTACTCTTTTTCCTGTGTAATCACACTGTATAATATCTGACAGGTAATGTTTGGCATCAGAGCTTGGCTTTCCTTCAAGAATATTCTTAAATGTAGCTGTCAGGCGGGAGCGGAACAGCGGTTTTGCAATAAATTCATCCACACCTGCTTCTTTTGCTTCCTGCTCGATCTCAGAGTAGTCATACGCTGACAAAATAATAATGGTTACATCATTTCCAACTATTTTCCGGATCTGCCGGGTCGTCTCCAATCCGTCCATTCCCGGCATTTTCCAGTCAATGATAATGGCAAAATAATCGTTTTCTTTTTCATAACGCGCCGCAACAAGGTTAACTGCTTCTTCTCCGGATGTTACCCACTCCCCGTCGATTCCTATTTCTTCCCAGAAGTGCCACCGTATTCTCGCAGCAATTCTGATCATCATCTACCACAAGTACCGGCAGATCGATCAGCTCATCCCAGGTACTGCTCTCCTCAAAACAGTCCGGATAAATGTTTTCTTCCACCTTCAGAGAATTAAAAGCTGTTTTTCCTGAAGATCCACATAGTATTCACAGAGATTTTGCCGTTTGTGTATGCACGGTAAAAAAGCATCTACTCTCTGCGTATACTGTCTCGCTCTCTTCTCCGCATCAATATTTATAAAAATCCCGGCCATACGAAAAGCAGTTCCGTCCGCACGACGGCTCACCTCTCCCTTATCCTTAAACCACTGATAAGTTCCATCCGCCATACGCATGCGGTATTCCACATCATATTTTTTCTCATTGGTCTTATCCTGAAAAGCTTCCTGAAAAGTCCTGGAAACCTCCTCAAGGTCCCGGGGATGAATTCCCCTTTCCCATGTTTCCAGATTGTTGGGAAAATCCAGAGTATCATGATATCCAAGCATCTTTCGAAATTCATGACTGAAGAAAACTGATTCAGGATTTCCGGACTGAGCACATTCTACAGACCAGAACCCGGAACTGAGCACCTGATTTACCAGTTCCAGATTTTCCTGCATCTCGTCAATGTGCGTGGATAATATCCATAATGCGTTTCCTTCACTGTCAATGGTATCTTTCTTATATACACGCACATTAACCCGGTGCACCTTCTTTTATTCAGCATCTGTGCTTCGCCTACTCCATTGGGTCTTTTTAAAAACGTTCGATCTTTGCAAACGTACAGTTCTGCCCACAGAATACATTTTTCAGCGATCCGGAAAATTTTTCCATAAATTCTTCATAGGTATATCCAAGATTGTGAAGAAAAAATTCACTGATATAAGCAATCGTAAGATCACGGTCATAATATCCGGCCAGAACACCTACCGCCTGGTTATTTTCGATGGTTTTCCGTATGGCCGCATACGTCTCCTCACAAAGATGGGACTCTCCCACTATATATAAATTTTCTTCTTCAAATAGTGCCTTGTTTATCAACTGTTCACTCCATATTTCACCATTTGCAGCTTTTGGAAAATCCCTGTAACGCGCAGGAAACCGCAATGCATTTTATCTGTTCTTCCAACAAAAAAACAGGGTCAGGCTATAGACATGCAACTATACCGTTCCCTGTTTCTATTCTCTGCAGCTGGCTGCCATTTAAAGGCCCTTTAGCTTTGCGTCACAGCTTTTCAACTGCTTTGCCCATATATTCTCTTTCAAATCTGTACTATTATACACTCAATTATAAATGCCTGTCAACAGCTCTCTTACAGAGTTTTGCAAAACATCTGTCAGATCTGATACCAGCGGATCTCATTGGCAGAGAGATGAATTTTCAAAGCTCTTTTCCGTCCCCCTGTATAAAACAGTTTGTATCCTGTGGTTCATAGGTGTTATTTACCACACAATACTTTCCGTTTTTTCACATAGGCATGAACTTCCACATTATAATTAGACGAGAACCAGCGGTGAAGTTCATCCTCTGCTGCCGCAGACCAGAGCACGGATCTGTACAGAATACGACTGTTTTTAAAGCTGTAAGGCAGCCCGCTGATATAAACGCCACGACCCTTTCCGAAGGTTTTTACCGCCATCTGGACTTCCTGGTCTTTCTGGATCAGGATCTTCGTATCCGGCAGTGCAAAGATATTCTTTTTGCCCTCGCCGAAATCTACGGTTCCGTCTGTATCTTCCAGAATAAAATGATCTCTGTGTTCTTCCCAGTTGTATTTGTCTGTATTGAGATTAAATCCTCTTTCTTCCTCTACTCCCAGGATATCATCCAGCTGAAAGAATTTTCCCTGCCACTGGTGGGCTGCCGGCTCACCAACGCCGATAAAACCGCCGCCATTGTAGACAAATTTCCGCACTGCTGTAAGGATTTCCGGATTTGCCCAGTTCTCGCCGCCGGACTGTGCAGTGTCCGCATCACCTACATTGATGATCACGTCAAAATCATTAAGAAGATCTTTATTTTCACGAATATCATCGAAACTGATAAAGGAAACATCAAACGGCGCACCGCTTAATGCCTCGATGATTCCAAAATAAGAATAATTCTGTTTGTAATAGATAGCATGATGTACCATATGGTTGCCCCAGGAGCGCATTTTTCCCCCAGCAGTTTAAAACTGCCACACGTTTTACGCAGTATGGCGTGGTTCCCTGGATATTGTCATAGAGCACACGAAATTCCTGGCATACTTCTTTGATATACTGTACGAAATCCGGAAATTCCAGAGCCAGCTTCAGATAGCCGCCATAGCCGATTCTCTGGATCGGGCTTCGAAGGATAGCTCTTCTTGCAGTTACCCAGTTTACTTTTGCCTCTTTTACCGGATCTCCGCCTTCATGGAAGGTATCCGGGAAAAAGTATGGAAGAAATCTTCCTTCTGTATATTTTACATGTTTGATATCGCTGAACAGACGTAAGGTTGCTCCGTTTCCAACACTTCCCACTACTGCATCCAGTCCGATGGAAGCAAACTCATCCATAAAAGGCTCCATGCCGATCCAGTGATCGCCCATGAACATCATGGCTTCTTTTCCATACTCATGGACAATATCTACCATTTCCTTTGCAAGCTTTGCCACTTCTCTTCTCTGAAAAGCCTGGAAATCTTTAAATTCCTTTGACGGGATACGGTAGGTATTATTCATATACCCCTGGTCAATGATAAACTCCGGACGGAATTTATAGCCTACTTCCCGCTCAAACTGTTCCAGAATATAAGGGCTCACTGAGGCAGAATATCCAAACCAGTCCACATATTTTTCTCTTGCCATCTCGTCAAAGATCAGCGTAAAACTGATGAAAAAAAAATGTGGTAAATCGTACCACGTTCACATAATCATGCGAATCCAGAAATCTGCGGAGACGTTCCAGGGAATGTGCCCGTGTTGCAGGCTGGCGCACATCAAAGGTGATCTGAGGCTCTACATCCTTCCAGTCATTGACAACAGCATTGTACATATGTACCGGGTCCCACATGATATATGCAAGAAAACTTACCGTATACTCATGAAACTCTTTTGCCGGACGGATCACCACATTTCCGGATTTTTCATTCATAGGACCATTCTTCTGTACCGACAGCCTCTCCTGTGGTACGGTCCATAACTTCCCACCATCTTTTAATATCATCTCTGGTATTGACAGCAAGCATATCCGGATACAGATGGTCCATCAGGTGTATCTCCAGAGTATCAGAAACTGCCGTGTGAAAAGATGTCATGATATACATCTGCTGGATCTCTTCCGGATGTGCCTTCGCCCAGGCATTATCCTTTCTGGTAGTATAATAGGTAGCATATATCTTGGCCCCTGTATTTTTCAGCTCTGCCGGAAATTCTGTTCCGTCACAGTCACGGATGGCATCTGCACCCCACTCATCCAGCATTTTCAGTGTCTCCGGAATCACATCCAGATCTGTCGGGATGGTCACTCTTCCTTTTGTCTCGCTCATTATCTTTACCTCCATTGTAAAATCCCCTGTTTTTATTTCTGATATTTTTTTACGATTGCCTGCATCTGCTCCCATTTCTGCTCCATATCTGCCACCAGCTTAAACTGTGTACGACAGCGGTCCAGATTATGGTCTTCACGGTCGATTTTAAAATAATGATCTCCTTCCAGATAGTCAGTAAGAAAACGGATGCCACATTCATAGGTCATCACCTTGGCGCCCATAGGAAGCATCTCGATCTCCCTGGCGTTTAACTTGTCTCCACAACTTTCCAGAAAACCTTTCACGTAAATCTCGTAGAGCTCCATGTCACAGGAGACTTTACTTAAATCTTTCTCATCTTCCAGCGCAGTGCTGGCTCCGAACCGGATCGCATCACCAAAATCATTCATGGCCAGTCCTGGCATTACAGTATCCAGATCGACCACACAGATTCCCTTTCCCGTTTCCAGATCGATCATGATATTATTCAGTTTTGTATCGTTATGGGTTACCCGAAGTGGAACTTCCCCATTTTCCAGAAGTTTTCCAAATATTCCAGCCAGATCTTCATGCTGCAGTGCAAACGCAATTTCTTCTTTTACCGATGCGGCACGGTGACAGCAGTCCTTTTCCACGGCATCTTTCAGCGCCTGAAAACGCTTTTTTGTATCATGAAATCCATTTATTGGTTTCATGCAGAGTCTCTGCCGGATAATCAGCCAGCATTTCCTGAAATTTTCCAAATGCAACAGCACTTTCGTAAAATCCTCCGGTTTTCCATCCAGCATCATAGCTTACCGCATCTGTAATAAAAATATAGGCTCTCCAGCACTCTCCGTTCTCATCTGTCAGATATGCTTTTCCCTCTTTTGTGGGAATCAGATTCAGAACTTCCCGTTCCAGATCTCCACCCTTCTCAATGACCTTCTTTTTCAGATGTCCGGTGACTCCTGCGATATTTTCCATAAGCTCTTCCGGTTTCTGAAAGATCTCCCTGTTGATCTTCTGGAGGATCACCTTGATGGAGCCCATTTCTCCGATCCGGTATCTCAGCATGTAGGTTCTATTGATATGCCCGCTTCCGCAGGGGGCGCAGGAAATCAGTTCCCCGGTAAATGCAAACTGATCCGCGATTTTTTTTTATCTCTTCTTTTTGTATCTTTGTCATCTTACCTTCTCTTTCCCAGACAGCAGTAAAAAGCATACCGTCCGAAAGCAGATATGCTTTATACTTTTTTGCTGTGATTATTTTTTCCCCTTTAAGATTCTTGTAGTAAGCGGGGCCATAATTTCACTGTCCGATCCATAAAGGACTTCGTAACCTTCCGGAACAGAAACTGTTTCCGTTTTCTCCCCGAAATTCTGGATAAACAGATATTCCGTATCTTCATTTTCCCTGGTTGTCACAGAAACTCCTTCCGGTATAAACGTAAGCGGCATCTCCACACCGGCTTCTTCTGCTGCTCGTCCCAGGAAGTCCTCATAAAAGGCTGCTTCCATATCGGCTGCCACATAGTAAACATGGCCTTTTCCATATTTTTTGTGAGTCAGCACCGGATAGCCCTGATAAAAATCTTTTCCGTAACGCATCAGCACTTCCGCATCGGAAACTTTTGCTAGCTCACAGAGATTTTTGCAGGTATAGCTTTCTGTAAGTTTGAGGTGATTTCCGGTTTCCGGAATACCGGTATTTTCTTCCCAGTCATAAAGCGCATCGATTTCTTCTGCACGGATGCCTGCTGTTTCCATGAGACCGTGAGGCGTTCCCCCAAGATAACATTTATCCGTCTCATCTACAAGTCCGGACCAGTAGGAAATTACCAGTGTACCTCCATTTTCAGCAAAGGTACGAAGCTTTTCGGCGTATCCGTGATAGAACATATAGGCCATCGGTACTGTTACCAGCTTATAATCAGACAGGTCATGTTCCATACTGATAATATCGGTATTATAACCTTTTCTTCGAAGTGCACGATATTGTTTCTGTACGTTTTCCTGGTAATGCATATCTTCATTTCGAGGTCCCTGGGCATCTTTCAGCGCCCAGTCATTTTCACGGTCATAAAGAACAGCCACCGGAGACTTCGTTACACTTCCCACAGTTTCCTGGATCTGTTCCAGAACTTTTCCTACCTCTGTCACTTCACGAAAAACTCTGGTATCATCACCGCCATAGTGATCGATCACCGCACCGTGGAATTTCTCGGAGGCACCCTGACTCTGGCGGAGCTGGAAATACAGGACACTGTCGGAACCATGGGCGACTGCCTGCAGGGAAGCAGCCAGATGCATTCCCGGTTTTTTCAGCTTATTGATCGGCTTCCAGTTGGTTGCAGAAGGACAGGATTCCATCAGAAGGAACGGTGCTTTTTTGATACTCCTCATAAGGTCGTGCTGCAAGGCTCCATCCACTGCTGTGGTATAGTTGTCTTTTTTTATGCCAGCTTGGGTAATTATCCCAAGAAGCGATATCCATAACATCCTTAAACTTTTTATAGTCAAGTCCGTCGTAGTCGTACATCAGATTGGCGGTTGCCGGAAGATCTGACCCGCCTGCGCGGATCGCAGAAATCTCATGTTTCATGAAATCTACAGTTCTGTCTGTAACAAAAAACGTTTCCAGTCCAGAGTCAGTGCATGAAGCGCATTTTCTCCTTTTGGTGACGGACTTTCGATCTGGTCAAAGCTGTTGTAGGTATGGCTCCAGAAGGTTGTGCACCATCTGGAATTCAGATTCTCAATGGTTCCATATTTCTCTTTCAGCCATTCCCGGAATTTTTCCTGGCACAGAGGACAGTGACATTCCCCGCCGTATTCATTGGAAATATGCCACAGGATCACTGCCGGATGTTTTCCGAAGCGTTCGGAAAGCTTCTTATTGATATTAAAAATCTTTTCACGGTATACAGGAGAAGTATAACAGTGGTTATGTCTTCCACCGAAAAATCTTCTTGTCCGATCCGGGTCCATACGGAGAACTTCCTCGTATTTATCTGCCATCCATTTCGGTCTGGCTCCGGATGGTGTGGAAAGGATCGTATAAATGCCTTCTTTTATACAGATTGTTAAATTACCGCTTCCAGCCAGTCAAAGTTATATTTCCCTTCTTCCGGCTCCAGTACAGCCCAGGAAAACATCCCCATGGAAACCGTGTTGATATGTGCTTTCTTAAAATATTCGATATCTTTTTTCAGAATGTCCGGTCTGTCCAGCCACTGCTCCGGGTTGTAATCGCCACCGTGCAGGAAATGGTCATATCTGATCTGCTTTGCCATTTTTTCTTTCTCCTTATATTTTTTATTATGACACTTTATAAAAAGGATGCTGTGTGATCCACTTGAAGCATATTATACAATACACCTACAGCTTTCGACAGCATCCTTTTAAATTTGAATCTTATTTAACAGCTCCGGTAATACCTTCTGCGAACTGTTTCTGTAATACGAAGAATACGATCATAGTCGGAATAGAACAGAATAATACGCCGCACATCAGCATACCGTAATCTGTCACATATCCGGTGATCAAATTGGCGATCAGCATCGGCATAGTCAACGCCTTGTTGTCTGTCATGATTACCTTCGGCCACAGATAAGCATTCCATGCATTCATGAATGTGATAACTGCTGCTGCCGCATAGGTAGATTTCATTGTCGGGATAAACATCTGGAAGAAGATCCTTACCTCGCTTAACCCATCAATACGTGCTGCCTCAATAATGTCGATCGGGAAATGCTCTTGCATTCTGACGGAACATCATGATCATGAATGGTGTAGAAAGGATCGGAAGGATAAAACCTACCGCTGTATTTAAGAGTCCTGCTTTGGAGAACATCTTAAATAAAGGAACCATTGTTGCAACCTGTGGAACCATCATGGCAAGAAGCAGGATGGAAAACAGTCTGTCTTTCCATCTGTCATGATATACTTCAAATCCATAACCTGCGATGGAGCAGATCAGAAGGCAGAGTACAGTAGTAAGGACCGCATAAAACAGAGAGTTTCCAAGTGCTCTCCACAGCGGCTGCTGTGCAGTCAGGTTCTTAAAGTTTTCCATAAAATATGTACCTGGAAGAATCCGGCCTCTGGATACATCAGTAGTTGTATTAGTTGCTGCGGAGATCATCCAGTACAGTGGAAATACAGAGATAAATGATACGATGATCAGAAAAATATAGGTAGGGATCAATCTTCTCTGGATCGCGGATTTGTTCTTTTTCTCAGTCACGTGTATCACCTACTTTCAAGTTGATAAATGCCAGGATCGCTACCATGATAAATATGATAAATGACATTGCTGCCGCATATCCGAAGTTTGGCACATTGATAAAGCATGTATTATAAACATAATGGGACATTGTGATGGTAGTGTTCGCCGGGCCACCTTTTGTCAGGTTGACAGACTCGTCGAACAACTGCAGTGTACCATTGATTGACATGATAAATGTCATGATAATTGTCGGTTTCAGAAGTGGTACGGTAATTTTCCAGAAAGTCTTCCATCCGTTGGCACCATCGATCTTTGCTGCCTCGTATACGGAATATTCGATATTCTGAAGACCTGCCAGATAGAATACCATGTTATATCCTGTCCATCTCCAGATCAGCGCGATGATGATTACAATCTTTGCACTTGTGGAGTTACCCAGGAAATTATAACCGGTTGTTAAAATTCCAAGCTTGATCAGGATACTGTTGATCAGACCGTCTGTTGCAAACATGGAACGGAAGATCAGAGAATAAGATACCAGAGATGTCGCACATGGAAGGAATACACATGTACGGAAAAATCCTTTGAATTTCAGATCTTTGTTATTCAGAAGCTGTGCAAGCAGGATCGCAAGGATCAGCATGATCGGTACCTGAATAATAAGATATAAAAAATGTGTTGACGATGGACTGCTGAAATACTTTATCCATCATGATACGTTTGTAGTTACTGAAGATCGGGTCCGCAAACCTCATGTTTGCTCCGGCACCTGTCTGTAAAGAAATGATAAATGCACGGATCATCGGATAAAAACTCATGACAGCGATCATGATGGTTGCAGGTGCCAGAAAGATCCAGCCTGCCGCTCTCTGTTTCGCTACCAGAGACATGCCACTTTTTTTGGAATTCACAGGAACTCCTCCTTTCAAACCTCTTAAGCCTTTACATAAGACAGGGGACTGCATGCAGTCCCCTGCTTCGTATTTACTTATTCATTTCAGAATGCAGCTTTCAGATCTTACTCTGTCATCTTGAATGCCAGTGTATCCTGTGCTTCCTGAAGTGCAGACTCTTTGTCTGCGCCGTTTACGATATTAACAACTGCTGTGTTGATGCACTCTCTTGCCTCATAGTGATACGGAGTCTTTGTGAATTCCGGAATGTGTGAAGAGTACTCTACAATTGTTGAGAAGATTGGCTGGTTGTTGAAGAACTCGCTTGGCTCGTTGTAAAACGTCAGACTCACCAGCTGGCAGGTAGCAGGAGATTGCTCCTGTTTCCGGAAGGATCGCATCATAGAAATCTGTACTGGAACCAAATGTGCTTGCAAGGAAGTCCTCAGCAAGCTCTACGTTCTTGCAGTTGGATGTGATATACCAGGAAGAACCACCGTTGTTCGCATAGTTTGTAGCTGTGTCAACACCGTCAACTTTCGGCATTGTTGTGATCTGCCACAGACCCTTCTGATCCTCTGTTCCCATCAGTGTAGCTGTGATCCAGTTACCGTTAACGATACCTGCTGCCTCACCGCTTGTGATTGTGGAGATGTACTCATCCCAGTTGTTTACTAATTTAACAACATCGTTCTTTACAAGGTCTACATAAAGATCTACACATTTCTCAGCTACATCATTTCCTACAATGTAAGCTTCTCCATCCTCATTTACGAAGTTTGCTCCACAGGACTGGATCATCATCATCAGAGTATCGCCGCCTGTTGCCTCACTTGTAAGGAGGTATTTACCGGTTTTCTCATGAACATCTTTACCGATCTCCTCGAATTTACTCCATGTGATATCTGTAAGGTCATCGATGGTGTATCCTGCCTCTTCCAGGATATCGGTACGGTAGCAGGCGATTGTTGCACCATTATCAAATGGAACACCGTAATGTGTATCATCTACCATGGAGTAGGACTGTTTCAGTTTTCCAAAATCATCCCAGTTGATGTCCATGTCTTTCAGATCTGTGAAAGCGTCCGGATAGCTCTTCAGATATTTCTGGTAGCTGTTGTCCTGCATCAGAACGATGTCCGGAAGTGTGCTGTAATCTCCGGCGTTTGCAGCTGTTGTAAGTTTCGTCTGGCAGTCATCGGAAGATGTCTCAACTACATCTACTTTAAATCCTTCATGATCCTTTGCATACTGCTCACCTGCAATGTTCATAGCCTTGATGTTAAAGTTCTGGTCCCATGCCCATACGGTCAGTGTATTGTCATCGTCACCTTTTGCATATACTGCTGTAGTTGTTGCAGCGAAAGACATTGCCATAATGCCTGTCATTAATACTGCGAGTAATTTTTTCTTCATTTACTTTTCCTCCTTTATTAAGCATTTCCCGTTTGCTTATGAATGGATTATAGCATCCGTATTCCGGCCATAGTTTGCAGAACCGTTCATATAATGTGCAATTTCAACCATTTTATTGATTTTGCACTATTTCATGATTCAGGCACCTGCTTTTTTATGCATTTTGAGTGTTTTTCATTTTTCTCATTGGTCATCATGGCAAAGAAAAACCTTCTTTTTCGACATTCTGCGAATATTTTTTCGCCAAAAAAGAAGGTTTTTGTTTCTATTTCATAAAAATATATTGCTATTTTTTATACATATTTCACAAACATTTTTAACATATTATGCAAAATAAACCTTTTCCGGAACTGCGTTTTCATCGTATGCAGCATTTCTTCTGTCAGATCCAGAAGAAGTTTTTATTTTCCGTCCATCTTCCCGGATGATCATGGTATAGTATGGTACATCCTCTTCATAAGAAGTATAATCATATTTTTTTCAGCTTCTCTGTACCGGAATTCTTTTTGTATTTTGCCACTTTTTTCGTGGTAATGAGGTGCGGTCACCTCCATCTCCTCGAGATTCAGCACATGAGCTGTTTTCCGGTATTTTTTTACCATAGATCACATCAATGGTCAGCTGCCCGTTCTCCAGTATATATTCATAATCTTTCTGACTGAAAATATCATACACAAAATAAAGCAGCGCCAGCAGAAACCCCGGAAGCATAAACGCCTGGGAGATGGTGATTCCCATCAGTACAAAAAGTACCGCAAAGATCACCATCACTTTTCTGAGGGCGCCTGACATATGTTTCTTTTTTCGGGAGACCTGCTCCACAATTCTGTAGTCGTACATTTTTTCCTCTTTCCATCTGTCTGATCCGGCATATAGTACGATATTTATTCTGTTATGCCAGATTCTCAGATCTGTTTTTGTTATTTTACCAGCCTTCCTCTGAATGGATATCAAACTTAAGGAGCTGCTGTTCGTAATTCTCAGGACGTTTTCTCCACTCCAGAGGTGTCATCCCCGTAACCTTACGAAAATTCCGGTTAAAAGTGGAATTCGTCGTAAAGCCACACTTATGTGCCACATCCGCAATGGGCTGATCCGTCTTTTTCAGATAGTCACAGGCCGCCTGAATCCGGATGGTATTGATATATTCCAGCGGGCTCATCTTCATGTAAGTCGTAAAGATCCGGCGCAGATGTGTCTCGCTGATGTGACAGTATTCTGCCAGCTCATCAATCCGAAGATCTTCCATGTAATGATCAGAAATATAATCCTGGAATCTAGAAATCATATCCATGATTTTTCCTCTGCCCTCACTGTAACGTTCTTCCCCAGAATCCCGGTTGATCCTTGCGATTTCCACAAGAAGTGATGCCAAAATCCCCTTGGCTTCTTCCAGATAAAATTCTTCCCCGTCCCGCATGATATCCAGGATCTTCCGAATCTTGTCTGCCATAGAACGGTTCTCCTTTTCATTCAGAAAAAGTGCTCTGGAATTGATACGATGAACAATCTTTTCTTTTTTTTACCGAATTATCAATGAATTTATCCAGAAAGCCTTCCACATCAATAAAAAGATATTCCCAGCGGCTGATGGTGCCAAGATCACTGTTTGTGGTGTGGGGATAGTTGGGCGGGATCACCGTAAATTCCCGGTCATGAAACCGTACCTTGTCTTCTCCAAGAACCAGAAATCCCTGGCCTTCATAACAGAAACCAATCTCCAGATAATTATGAAAATGAAGATAATCTACATCATTTCCGTAATTTTGTATCCATTTCTGGCCCAGCAATGCAAGGATCGGGCTACCTTCCGGCATTTTGTAATACCGTAGCTCCATTTTGGGTTTTCGTTTTTTTGCCACAGATATTCCTCCGTATATTTTTCCTGTGTCTGCATGTCAGGCAGATAAAAACATCCGCACTCGCATAAAGTCTTTGTTATCTTACAGCTATCTGCCAAAAAAAGCACCGGCAGAAAGCTCTGATCTGTTGATATCTGTGCATTCTGCAAATTTGCTTTTTTATTTATTTTCTTTGTTTTATTTATTGTTCTGTTCCGGTCATTCACCGATCACCCGATAGGTTTTCCATTTGCCCTGGCGGAAACGGATCCAGAAGATCAGTCTCACACCAATGGTCGTAACCAAAGAGATTCCCATGGTAAACATGGCATCACCTGCTGCCCGGAGGCCTTTTCCCAGAGGATCCGCAAATGGAAATACCACTGCATTGGCTATATTATGGATCAATACCAGATAGAGGATCATCTGTCCTGTCTGCCTGGAAACCGCAAAAATTTTTATTGAGCAGTGGTGTTATCAGAAAGATCAGGGTATTCCATCAGGAGTGGAAGTATCATATCTTTTAACTGTTTATCAGAAAACATTTCGGCGCCTCTTATTTCTTCTCATCCAGAAGGATCACACCTTCTGCCGGATTTTTGTCGATTGCGCCTACGATGGGATGGGGAACGTACATCTCTTCCAGATATGCAATGTCTTCCGGAGAAAGTTTTACATTCAGTGCATTTGTCGCATCATCCAGATATCCTGTCCTGGTAGCTCCAACGATTGGTGCTGTTACTCCTTTTGCCCACTGCCATGCAATGGCAATCTGGGACATTTTACAGTTATGTTTCTCAGAAAGTTCTTGAACCCGTTTTACGATCTTAATATCCTGCTGTTCCATACGGTCGTATTTTCCCACCGCAACCCGGTCTGTTTTTCCTCTGAGGGAATCAGACTTCCACTGCGCCTTGCCAGATGTCCGGCTGCAAGAGGACTGTATGGCATCCGTGAAACATTCATCTGGTTACAGATCGGGATCAGTTCTCTTTCATCTTCCCTGTAAAGAAGATTGTAATGATCTTCCATTACGGAAAATGGTGTCCAGTTATTGTCCCTGGCTGCAAGCTGCATATTGTAGAACTGATATCCGTACATAGCGGAAGCACCCAAAGCGCGTACTTTTCCGGCTTTTACCAGATCATGGAGTGCTTCCATGGTTTCCTCTATGGGTGTTTCATAATCAAATCTGTGGATGATATACAGATCCAGATAATCCGTTCCCAGACGTTTCAGGCTTCCGTCGATTTCCCGCATGATGGCTTCTCTGGAAAGACGGCCCGGGTTAAAATAAACCTTGGACGCGATCACAACGTTATCTCTGGCAATGTTATCTTTCAGCGCACGGCCAAGATATTCCTCGCTGGTTCCTGCTGAATATCCGTTAGCTGTATCCTGTGCTTTATAACGCCCCCCAAAAATTTTTTATTGAGAAGCCATTTACATCAAACCCGTAAATCTCACAACATATCTCAATGATCATAAACAGAGGAAAGCATCATATCCACTCCGATCAGAAGAATGATCACAACCGCCCACGCACCAATAGCAGATACCATTTTCAGATATGCTTTTTCACTCAGAAACAACAGCACCAGCAAAGTTCCTGTATAAGTGGCTGCAACTTTCAATGTATTTGTCAGAACAATCTTCAGAAAAACAAATCCAATTGCTCCGGCAAGTCCTATTCCCAGTACAAAATACAGGACACCAACAGCCCCACTTACTGTGATCAGGGTAACGAGAACCGAAATAATCCCCTGAACCGCTTTGGGCAGGGAAACCAGCTGTCGGCAGAGAACATTCAGGATAATGGATGCAGCAAACGTGGAAAGCAACGCAGCTACCATTCCACTGATCATCTGCAGGAGAACATTATAGATTCCGCCCTTTTCTTTCACACCCATAAGCACCTGTACAAAATTATTGACCGCCTCAAAGCACACTGCGGTCAGCAGCAATATTACAACATCCTGAAAAAAATCCAGCATGGTAAGTGCTTTTATACCGATCAGATATTCGGACATATTTTTTCCAAGATTAAATGATTCTGAAAAAAAGATCCATACATAACGGCGCCAGCACGTTTCCAAACGGGATATATCCGATCATGGCATACCACGCATCCAGAATCACCCCATCATCTGCCATACTGCCCAGACCAACGGTAACCGCAGTTACGATTATAAAGGCCAGCAATGCAGCAGATATCACTTTTGTTACTCGATACATTTCATATCTCCTCCTTCCGTATGTGATAAGTATATCAAATCACTCCGGTTTTTGGTATAAAAAAATCGGAAAAGGAAGGTAAAAAACATATCGAGAATTGACCTTTTTTCCACAATTGGTATACAATAAAAAGCAGCTTCATACAAACTATATTTTAAGGAGGATATCGCGTATGTCTCAGGGAACAAAAATTTTGCAAACATTGCGGTCAGATCATTGATTCCGACTGTGTTGTCTGCCCAAAATGCGGAAAGCAGGTAGAAAATTTAAATTCTTATGGTGGTAATGGCAATGGTCCTATTATCATTAATAACAATAATAACAACAACAATAATAACTTTATGGGTGGTTACAATAGTGTGGTCAGCCCAAAAAGCTGGCTGGTAACTTTGCTTTTTATGTCTCTTTGTCGGTGTATTTGGAATACATCGTTTTTATGCCGGAAAGATTGGAACTGGAATCATTATGATCCTGCTTTGCTGGACCGGGATCAGTGCGATCTGGGCTCTTGTTGATCTTATCATGATCATCCTGAGTAAATTTAAAGATGGCCAGGGACTTTTAATCCAGAGATAAGTTTTCTGTAAGCAGGCAGCACAGCCGGGTGATCTCCGGCTGTGCTGTCTTTTTTAACTGCATCAGGCTTGTTTCCGTTGACATCCCGTGCAACCATGAAACAGTCGCTGCTCGATCCTTCCGCATAAAGTTCAGGATGCAAAAAATAAAAAACGCAGCGCATATTTCAGTTATTGTTTATTTTTTCGGAGTTACCCGGAAAGTTCGGATCTCATAAGGACGTACCGTTACCTTAAGTTCTCCTGTCATTTCTTCGCCATCCGGATTTTCCATCAGATCCGTCTCCTGCCAGGAGTCTACCGGAAAACCAAAATTCAGCGTTACCGGGCCACGCATGCCTGCGTACTCGTGGAAACGGATGATCAGATCTTCGGAATCTTCTGCCTTCTTTTATACAGTCAATGGCTACATGATCTGTATCTGCCTTGCAAAATGCAGACTGTACCTCTGCATCCACTGCCCCTTCCACAGTCCAGAGCGGATTGTTCAGTCTCCAGGCTTCTTTCTGCACACCGGATTCCTGCCAGCTACCACTGTGTGGATAAAGTGCATAGGTAAAATCATGGATTCCCTGATCTGCCGCATAATCCGGATGGATTCCACATTTGATCAGCGACATGCCAAGAACATATCCTTTGGCACTGTAGCCATATTTGCAGTCGTTCATCAGGCTGACTCCGTATCCGGTTTCGGAATAATCCGCCCACTGGTGAGCAACGGTTTCAAATTTTGCCATATCCCAGCTGGTATTCTCATAGGTCGGACGTTACATTTCCGTACTGGATATCAAAAGTTGCCTCGCTGGTGCGGATATCCAATGGGAAAAGAACTCTCAAAAGCTGCTGATGCTCATGCCAGTCTGCATGGGTGACAAAGTCGATCCTGCGGTTGTCATTATAAAAACGGATTTCCTGTGAGATCGTGGAATCCTGATAATTCCAATCCATTTTTACTTTTGTCATCAAAGAAGATTTTTCCACAGAAACCGTTTTCAGATCATCTACCTCGTATCCTTTTTCCTGGTAATAGATATCAATATCCCAGGCATCATACTTCATCGGACGATCTTCATAAACTACCAGGTGGTTTCCTAATTCACCTGCCTTCAGGATCTCGCGGTCATTTTCCTTATCAAAAATAGAAGTCATACGGCCCTTTTTATCCCAGACAATATGATAAAATGGCGTATCCATTCCCCAGTCCATTCTTCTGTGCAAAAACATTCCGCCTTGGTTCCAATTTTATAAGTCAGGGTTGTAAATCCGGCAGGCTCTATACCAGAAACTTTTACAAACCAGCCATCTTCCGTATATACAGCAGGCAGCTCTTTTCCATCTGCGGAAAACCAGCTTCCCTTTCTGCCCTCGTAAGCTTTTACTTTTGCTGTTACAATACCTTCGCCTGCAAAACTGCTGTTATTTACTACAGTTACAATGGAATCTGATTCTCTTACCAGAACCTTCAGAGCATTTTCCTCGATGGTATCCAGAATTTCATTGGCTTTTGCATACTCTGCCGTGGAATCCTCATATACTTCATGAATGGAAGATCCGGGAATGATATCATGAAACTGGTTTCTCAGTGCGATCTTCCATGCTTCATGAAGCTCTTTTTCCGGATAGGAAGAAAAATCTCCGGTCCTTATGGCTGCTTCACTGGCCAGCCATTCTGCCTCCCGCAGTTTCAGTTCGGTTTTACGATTATTTTTCTTATTCCGGGCCTGGGAAGTATAGGTTCCTCTGTGATATTCCAGATACAGCTCACCATCCCAGGTTGGTACATGGCGGTCTGTAGACGCAATGGTCTTCTGAAGATTTTCGAAATAATCATAGGCCGTTCCAGGAATTACTTCCGGAAGTCCTGGCATGGCTTTCAGATGACGTCCCATCTCTAGCATGTCTCGGTTCACTCCGCCGCCTCCGTCTCCGTTTCCGTAAGCCAGGAGAAGATCCTGATTGATCTCTTTATCATGGTAAAGATCCCAGGTACCTTTTACAGATGCCGGATTGATAACACCATTATATGTATAGCCGCCGTCATCAGAAAATGCCGGAACACTCATAAAATGAGTCAGAACTTCAGAACCATCCACTCCAATCCAGCGGAAAGTATCGTGAGGCATATGATTATACTGGTTCCAGCTAATCTTGATCGTCATAAAGCTTTCAATACCGGAACGCTTCAGGATCTGAGGCAGGGCCCAGCTGTAACCAAATACATCCGGAAGCCAGAGAACATTGGATGTTACGCCAAACTCTTCTTTGAAAAAGCGCTGACCATTAAGGATCTGGCGTACCAGAGCCTCACCGGAAGAAATGTTGCAGTCAGCTTCCACCCACATCGCTCCGTTTGGTTCCCAGTTACCGGTTTTTACGGCTTTTTGTATCCGTTTATAAATATCCGGATAATCCGTCTTAATATAATCATAAAGCTGTGGCTAGGACTGGACAAAGGTAAACTCCGGATACTGCTCCATCAAAGTGCACATCGTTGAAAAAGTGCGGGCTGCTTTTTCCCTGGTGTGTTTCAGCTGCCAGAGCCAGGCTACATCAATGTGTGAATGTCCCACAGTATGGACTGTCACCGGGCTGGTCCACAAGATTCTGGAAACCTCCTTCTTCCAGACTTCCAGAGCTTTTTTCAGAGATCCATAAAAGGCATCAGAACCAGGCCTTCTCCAATCTATAGCCAGATGTGCACGATCCATAGCTGTCAGAAGATCTCTTCTTATGGAATCGTTCTCATCCAGCATACGCACAGTCTCAACAACCGCTCTGCTGCTGTAATAAAAAATCATCCGCAACCTCATCCAGAACGGCAAGCTCTGCCTGTTTGAACTGATGAGTCTGTTGTGTTGGTACTCCGCCGCCTTCCAGTCCTGCCCAGAGGCGGATAGCCAGCTCCACTTTCGTACCGGCAAGCTCTGAAGGAAAGATCACTTCTTCATGGTAAGAACCGGTTTCGCAGTATGGCGAACCATTGACGTAGATCAGTCCCTCGAACCCGGAATTCAGGCCCTCGCCGGTTTTTCCCATATTAAAAAGCCCGGCGATCTTTTTCCCCGCCCATTCTACCGGGATCTCTACGGACTGTCGGATCCACAGATAAGTGCCTCTTCCGATCCAGAAATCACCTTTTTTCAGAGTTCCTGTGTAGACCACGCTTTCCGGCCGTTTCCCCACCGGCTCCTCCTCCGGCGTGCTTGCGTCAAATGACGGGATCTCCATCCGTTCTCTGTAACGGAGATCCTTTAACTGTTTTGTGTTTCTTTCCAGTTTTTCCAGTGTAAAAAACATTTGCTACATTCCCCCTTGTTTGCAACCTGTTTATTTCTTGTTTTTCCCTATCTCCTCATATACCCCATATCCGAGAAACAAAAGTCCGACGATCAGTGCAACAGCAGAAGCGATTGACAGGAAAGGCCCCACATACCCCAGTCCGGCAGCAAATAATGTGGCATCCCAGGTATTCACACCGCTCATAAATATCGCAGCTGAGATGTATTTTGCAGAGATCAGGATTGCCGATATCAGACAGAAAACTGCGCCGATGCCTTTATTATTCATTTTTTGTTCCTCCTTTCTTGTGGTTGATAGGTAGAGCATATCATATATGTAGGGTGTATTGCTACTCTATTCAAATTTTTACCTATTTTTTCATACGTGCGAAATAAACAGACCAATCATCCCAACGCCACATCTAATATCATCATAAAGGAAAAACCTGTTGCAAAAAATATGGTTCCAATATTCGAATGCTCCCCTGTTGACATTTCCGGGATCAGCTCCTCAACCACTACATAGATCATAGCACCGGCAGCAAGACTGAGTAAATACGGCAAAACCGGAATAATAAGATCCGCTGCCAGAATTGTGAGTATTGCTCCAAAAGGTTCTACAATTCCTGACAGCACACCACTTATAAATGCCTTTCCTTTTCCCATGCCTTCAGAGCGAAGGGGCATGGAAATGATCGCACCCTCCGGAAAAATTCTGAATTGCAATTCCTATAGAAAGTGCCATCATTTCCCTTAAAATGTGATATGAGTATTTTCCTATGAGATATCCCGCGCAAACCACGCCAACCGCCATTCCTTCCGGAATATTATGTAACGTTACTGCCAGGACCATCATTGTCGTTTTCTGAAACTTACTCTTCGGACCTTCGGCGCTGTCACTGTACTGGTGAATAATGTGGAATCACATGATCCAGCAAAAGCAAAAACAACACTCCTGCCCAAAAGCCTGCCACTGCCGGTACAAAAGAAAAATTTTCCCAGTTTCCCCCGACTGTTCAATTGACGGAAGCAAAAAGGCTCCAAAACAGAAGCAGCCACCATAACTCCTGACGCAAAGCCAGTCAGTGCCCTCTGCACGTGTGCATTTAAATTTTTTTCATAAAAATCACACAGGCCGCTCCCACAGAAGTACCCAAAACGGGATCAGAATTCCATAGAATACATTTATGTTCATTTTAGCGTTCCTCCTTTTTGTCATGTATTAGTTATAGCTAACTTATTGTTTTAAAAGAAGCCATGTGAATTTCTAATATTCTTATCCACATGGCCTTATTTTGTTTAAGTATAGCACTTTCATTTTTATTTCCACAAGACACTTCTTAATTTTTCTCACGACAAACGCATGAATGGTTAGCAACTGCAAAT
>ENA-OQAR01000022-OQAR01000022.1-human-gut-metagenome-genome-assembly--contig:-NODE-22-length-31726-cov-2.835596_pt1 | contig 31726 bp, 33 predicted proteins | sample MGYA00242738_ERZ504533 | MGnify/ENA primary metagenome ERZ504533 (study PRJEB26092, sample SAMD00036276) | human gut metagenome | host: Homo sapiens | study: EMG produced TPA metagenomics assembly of... | reverse complement strand
CGGCACAGTTCGTTGTAAGTGATACGGCTGCGGTCATTTAAGAAGAAAGACCATTCCAGCCGTCGCTTGTTGCTCATTCTTGCCATAACCGGCTCCTTTCTCCGTTTCTATCTGATGTACGCAGATACCAATGCGGCGCGTTGAAGCAGCTGCTCGACGAAGGCGTGATCAAATATGCGGGCATCTCCCGTGTGAATAACGAGCAGATCGATCTTGCGCGCGGCATTATCGGCAGCGGCTTGGTCGCCGTGCAAAACCAGTTCTCGCCGTCGCATCCCGATCCGGAACATACGATGGAGCATTGCGCCGAATTGGGGCTCGCTTTCGTCTGTTGGTCGCCGCTCGGCGGATTCCTCGATACGTTCGATCAGAGCGCGTACGATCCGTTCCGCACGGTTGCCGCGCAACGTGGTTGCTCCTACCAGCGTGTGGTGCTGGCGTGGGAATTGACCCGTTACGAACGTCTGTTCACCATTCCCAGCGCTCGCAATCCGCAGGAAATCAACGATTCCTTCGCTGCAACGCAACTTCAGCTCACTCAAGAAGAGCTTGCGATGCTTCCTTGCTGATTATCGTTTCCTTTTTGGGCGTTTTCCTGTACTTGCACGTTGCGATCGAAAAAAATGTTTACAGTAAAAGATATTATCGAGACATAACTGATGGGCATCGAATAAGGCGAGGTGAAGCGTGGGCTTCGAGCGGGAGTCGTTTGACAAGCTGATGAAAGTGGTCTGGGGTAAGAAGTCTCAGATGCAGCAGGCGATGTCGCGTGATTCCAAGGGCGAGCCATTCATTATTCGCGAGCTTGAGTTCAAGGGCGCGCAAACGCCCTCGCAGTTGGCTACCGCGTTGAAGGTCACGTCGGGCAGGATTTCCACGCTGTTGGCTGCGTTGGAAAAAAGGGTCTGATCGAGCGTGAGGTCGATCCCAACGACCGACGCATTGTGCATGTGAATCTTACCGAGCAGGGGCGGGCGAAGGCCAAGCAGCAGCGCGAGGATATGCGCGACGCCGTCTGCTGGGTCTTTTCGCAGATGGGGGAGCGTCGCACGCGCGAATTCGTGGATCTTACCGAGGAATTTGCCACATACGTGACCATCTGCATCCCTGGCCACGCCCCGCCCCACCGCCGAAGAAGTAAAGCAAGCCTTCGCAAAAGCCGAATCTGAAGATCCTGCGTAGGGACTGCCTACCACGTAAGCGTGCGCCTCACATGTGCCGTTCGCGACTGTAAGCTTGGCCAAACGGCCTTGAGTGTGTCGCGAATGGTATATGTTGGCCGCGCGCGACCGAGCTGAGAAGAATCGCTCTCAGCAAATACACAGAAATATGAGATTGTCTTACACTGTAAGTAATTAAATATCGTAAGACAATTCAATAGGACTTATGTAAATCATTAATCGCAATTCGATCAACTCATGTAGTTGATCCAACCAATCCATCAATCGCAAAAACTTCAAACGCAACACAAGAGAAGGAATCCAAGCATGTTCCGCATTATGCGATACCTCTCCAAAGCGGAGATAGGCCAGATGCTCATTGCACTGGTCAGCATCGTCGGGCAGATCTGGCTTGACCTGACCCTGCCGGACTACATGTCCGACATCACCACCCTCGTGGAAACCCCTGGCAGTGAAATGCACGATATTTGGATCGCCGGCGGCAAAATGCTGCTTATTTCGCTTGGATCGGCAGCATGCGCCATCATCACCGGCTATTTCGCGGCACGCATCGGCGCATCGTTCAGCCAGCGTCTGCGTTCCATGGAATTCCGCAAGGTAGAATCGTTCGGACCGGCTGAAATGAGCCGATTCTCCACAGCCTCGCTGATTACGCGTTCCACGAACGATATTACGCAGATTCAGATGTTCATCACCATGGGATTGATGATGATTGTCAAATCGCCGATTATGGCGGTTTGGGCCGTCTGCAAGATTGCGGGAGACGGTCTCGAATGGACGCTCGCCACCGGCATCGCGGTAGTGGTGCTGCTGGTCTCCATCACGATCCTCATGGTTCTCGTCATGCCGAAGTTCAAGTCCATGCAGCGACTGACCGATAACATCAACCTTGTGGCGCGCGAGAACCTCACCGGCCTGCGCGTGGTGCGCGCCTACAACGCCGAGGACTACCAGGAAGCCAAGTTCACCAAGGCCAACAAGGAACTCACCGACACCCAGCTGTTCACCAACCGTGCCATGGCCTTCATGATGCCGTTGATGAACACCATCATGAACGGTCTTATGCTTGCCGTGTACTGGATCGGCGCCTACCTGATCGACGCGGCCGACGCGGCCGACAAGCTCACCACCTTCTCCAACATGGTGGTGTTCTCCAGCTACTCCGTGCAGGTGATCATGAGCTTCCTGCTGATGAGCATGGTGTTCGTGCTGTGGCCGCGAGCGGACGTGTCCGCACAGCGCGTGCTCGAAGTGCTCGACACCGAACCGCTGATCACTGACGGCACCCGCAGCGATGCTGGCGAAGCAGGCAAGCAGGGCGAAATCGAATTCCGCAATGTTTCCTTCACCTACCCGGATTCGCGTGAAGCCATGCTCGAAGGCATCAACTTCACTGCCAAGAAGGGCGAAACGGTCGCGTTCATCGGCTCCACCGGCTCCGGCAAATCCTCGCTCATCAACCTCGTGCCGCGTTTCTATGACGCGACGCAAGGCGAGGTGCTCGTCGACGGCGTGAACGTGCGCGACTACACGCTCAAGGCATTACGAGACAAAATCGGATATGTGCCGCAACAATCCTTCCTGTTCAAAGGCACGATCGCATCCAATGTCAGCTATGGCGACAATCCGCTCGACACCACCGATGCGGCATCGTCGACATGGCCGATACCTCGACCGCGGCCGGCAGAAAGCGCGAAAAAGAGCTGATCGCAACGCAAAACGAGCATCGCACACTCACTTCGGAACAGCGCGCCGACGTGCGCAACGCATGTGAAGTTGCACAGGCGACCGAATTCATCGCAACCAAGGAAAAGCAGTACGATTCCGCGATTTCGCAGGGTGGATCGAACGTGTCGGGCGGGCAGAAACAGCGTCTGTCGATTGCACGTGCCGTCTATCGTCATCCGGAAATCCTGATTTTCGACGATTCCTTTTCCGCACTTGATTTCAAAACCGACCGTGCCGTACGCGACGCGCTCGCCAAGGAAGCGAAAGATTCTACCAAACTGATTGTCGCGCAGCGCATCGGCACCATTATGGACGCCGACCGCATCGTGGTGCTCGACGACGGCAAGGTGGTCGGCCAAGGCACGCATAGCGAACTGCTGGAAAACTGCGATGTGTACCGTCAGATTGCGCAGTCTCAGCTGAGCGAAGACGAATTGAACGGCGGCAAGTCGGGCGAAAGCAAGCTGCCGGGCGAAACCGGCAAACCGATTGAAACCGGCAAGCCGTCCGTCGAAAGCGAATTGAACGAAAGCGAGGGTCGCTGATATGCCAGGAGGACCTATGGGACGCGGCCGCGGAGCCGTTGAAAAACCGCAGGATTTCGGTGGTGTGATGAAGAAACTGGTGCATTTCTGCCGCCACTACATTCCCGCCATCATTGTGGCGCTCGTATTGGGCGCGATCGGCACGGTATGCCAGATCGTCGGTCCGGACAGCTCAAGGACATGACCAACGAGATCGCCAAAGGCCTGCCTGCGCTAGTCAATGGCAAGCCGGTGCTCGGTGCGATCGACATGGACGCGGTCACGCACATCGCATGGCTGCTGGTGGCGCTGTATGTGGGGTACGCGGTGCTGTGCTACGTGCAAAGCTGGATGATGGCGAACGTCACGCAGCGCACCGCACAGGAGCTGCGCGAAGCCATCAGCGTGAAGATCAACAAGCTGCCGCTCAAGTATTTCGACAAGGTCAGCTACGGCGATGTGCTCAGCCGCATCACCAACGATGTGGACGCCATCGGCCAGACGCTCGGCCAGTCGGTCGGCTCGCTGATCACGTCGGTCACGCTGTTCGTGGGCGCGCTCATCATGATGTTCTACAACAATGTGATTATGACGGTGTGCGCCATCGCTTCCAGCCTGGTTGGCCTGCTCATCATGGGCGCAATCATGAAGGTTTCGCAGAAGTACTTCTCCCGTCAGCAGATCGCATTGGGCGATGTCAACGGTCACGTCGAAGAGATGTACGCCGGCCACACCGTGGTCAAGGCGTATTGCGGCGAGGCTGATTCGATTCGCGCGTTCGAAAAGTACAACGGCGATTTGTACGATTCGGGATGGAAGAGCCAGTTCCTTTCCGGCCTGATGATGCCGTTGATGAATTTCGTCGGCAATTTCGGCTACGTGGTTGTGTGCGTGGTCGGCGCTGTGCTTGCGATGGATGGCAAGATCGAGTTTGGTGTGATCGTTGCGTTCATGATGTACATTCGACTGTTCACCCAGCCGCTTTCCCAGTTCGCGCAGGCATTCCAGAACCTGCAGCGTTGCGCGGCCGCTTCCGAGCGCGTGTTCAGCTTCCTTGAAGAGCCGGAGATGGCCGACGAATCCGACAAGCAGGCGCTGCTCGGCGTGAACGGCAAACCGGTGCGCGGTGACGTTGAGTTCAGTCATGTGAAGTTCGGTTACGATCCGAGCAAGACGATCATCAACGATTTCTCCGCTTCGGTGAAGTCCGGTCAGAAGGTTGCGATTGTTGGTCCGACCGGTGCCGGCAAGACCACGATGGTGAATCTGCTGATGCGTTTCTATGAGATTTCGGGCGGTTCGATTGCGATTGATGGTGTGGATACGAAGTCCGTGCCACGCTGGAACGTGCATGACCAGTTCTCCATGGTATTGCAGGATACGTGGGTGTTCCGTGGAACAGTGCGTGAAAACATCGCGTATTCGAAGCCGGGCGCACCGACAAGCAGATCGAGGACGCATGCAAGGCCGTGGGGCTGCACCACTACATCATGTCGCTGCCGAATGGCTATGACACAGTGCTTGACGACAAGGCCACGCTTTCGCAGGGTCAGAAGCAGTTGCTCACCATTGCGCGAGCCATGGTTGAGGATGCGCCGATTCTGATTCTCGACGAGGCCACCTCTTCGGTCGATACGCGTACGGAAGAGCTGATTCAGAAGGCCATGGACGCGCTGACCGTGGACCGTACGTCGTTCGTGATCGCGCACCGTCTGTCCACCATCCGCGATGCGGACATGATTTTGGTCATGAACCATGGCGACATCGTGGAAAGCGGTACGCATGAGGAGCTGCTCGCCAAGGCGGTTTCTACGCCGACATCTACAACAGCCAGTTCGCCCTCACCGACTGATTCGCCGTTCTGGCTGGCTGATTCACAGGAGCCGCACGTCCCCAAAGACGTGCGGTCTTTGTTTATTTCGGCTGGTATTCGGCTGTTATGCGGATCGCAGGAAGAGTTCGGCCGGGAAGTTGCGGCTGACTGCGATTTGGCGGGATTCGTCCAATGTTGCGTATGTGAAATCGAACGTGCGCTGCAATTGTGCTACGTCGGAAACGAACAGGGCCGTGGCCAGGCCGTCCGCAACGGCGGTGGGGTAGTCGCGTGCAAGATTGAGCGTTGCGTTTGCTGGAACGTATGCCCAGCTGGCTTCGGTTTGTTGCGCGGGCAGTCCGTCGATGGCATTGAGCAGATGATGAATGGCGATTTGGGTGCGCTCGTTGACTGCCACGTTCCAATGGCGTCGGCTGGGTGCGCTTGCGCACAACGCTCCGTTCGCAATATGTGCGATTCCGATTGCGTGGGACTGATCTTCCGGATCCTCAAGTGCGACGGAAATGGGCTGTTCCGCATGAATCAGCAAATCACCTCCCGCATCAATCACGAATTGTGACGACTGCAGCATGCGCCCGAGCAGATCGAGAGATAGCCTTTGCCGCAGCGCCGAAATCCAAACTGCACCGGCTCATGCGTTACCAAATGTGGTTCCGTGGCGGGGTCACATCGCGTCCCCAAAACGGCGCGTCCGCGCAATGCGCCCAAATGCTCGGGCGCATCTTGTGTAACCGTGAAACTCAGCGACGCATCGTATCCAAGTCGAATCAAATCCTCGCCGACGCACGGATCAATCGCGCCGGAAGTGGCGGAAAATAGCGCATCATACAGATCGAACAGCGGCGCGCACCAATCCGGAAAATCGAACTTCCGCCATGCTCGGCCTTGCCGATCGCCGCAATCAGCGAATCATTGCGGAATCGAGACAGCACGTGTTCGTAATCCTCAATGAGCGATTCCATTGCGGAACGCACCTTGTCGTCGATCGGCGAATCCACGGAAATCACCATACCGGTGCCGAGCGCCCTATAAAACGCCGTGACAAACGGCATGCGTTGCGTCAAAAGAATCCATGCCTCCGATGCTACCCGCCCATTTCCTCCAGCTGCTGGGGGAAATGGGACTTTCGCGATGGGGCGCATGGTACAGTTGCCGGCAGGGCGTCAACATGGAGGTTGATATGGGGAACGTCGAGAATGCAAGTGCAGCCACGCGCACAACAAAAACGGTGAAGAGCCTGCCGATGCCCAAAGTCTGGGCTTTCGCCGTCGGCCAATTCGGCTGGGCGCTACTTTCCGGCATTATTTCGAATTGGCTCGTCTACTTCTACCAGCCTGACAGCGAAACCATCTCGCAAGGGCAAACCGTGTTCGTACCGCAAGGTCTTGCCGTACTCGGCGTGGTGACCGTAGTCGGCGGCATCACCGCGTTCGCCCGCTTCTTCGACGCATTCGTGGATCCGGCCGTGGCAAGTCTTTCCGACCGTTGCACATCAAAATCCGGTCGTCGCATGCCGTTCCTCAATTTGCGGCCCTTCCGCTCGCCCTCGTCACCGTGCTGGTGTTTTGGAGTCCAATCAACGATACGAGCTGGATCAACGGCGCGTTCCTGTTCGTCACGGTGATCGGCTACTACATTGCGCTCACGTTCTACTGCACGCCCTACAACGCGCTGATCGCCGAGCTTGGTCACGATTCCAAACAGCAGCTCACCATCTCCACCGCCATTTCGTTCACGTGGGTGGCCGGCACCGCCATTGCATACGTGGCACCGGTGATTTGGGCTGGTTTCGTGCCGGGCTTGGGGCGTGTGAACGCCATTCGTTTGACGTTCACCATCATGGCGGCCATCGCATTCGTGTGCATGCTGGTTCCGCCGCTCACCATCAAGGAACGCGATTACGTCAACTCGCAGCCCACGTCCGAATCGACCATCGAATCGTTGAAGCAGACGTTCGGCGACGGCGAATTCCGCAAGTTCGTCTGCTCCGACGTGGTCTATTGGGTTGCGATCACTACATTCCAGACTGGTTTGCCGTTCTTCGTGACAAGCCTGCTCAAACTTCCCGAGACCACGACCACCATCTATTTCGTGCTCATGACCGCAGTGTCGGTGCTGTTCTACATGCCGGTGAATGTATTGGCGAATCGTGTTGGCAAGAAGCGGATTCTGCTGGTCGCTTTCGTGATTTTCACATGTGCGTTCGCGTTTGCGGGCGCGCTTGGCTCCGGTCTGCTCGCTGCGATTCCGCCGATGGCGCAGGGCTTGATTCTCTCGATTGTCGGCGCGATTCCGATGGCCGCGTTCGGCATTCTTCCGCAGGCGATTGTTGCGAATATTGCCGACGCGAGCTCGAAAACGACCGGTCAGGATCGTCAGGGCATGTTCTATGCGGCTCGCACGTTTGCGATGAAGATGGGTCAGTCGGTGGCGATGCTGCTGTTTACCGGCGTGAGCACGATTGGCATGGCGTCGGGCGCCGGCTATCGCATTGCGGCTGTTTGCGCCGCGGTATTGTGCGGCATCGGCGGTGTGGTGTTCGCGTTCTACAACGAACGCAAGGTGCTTGACGTGCTCGAATCCTGATTCCGTCCATGCGCCCGCTGGCCTCACGATTTTGTTTTTTCGTTGCTTTTTCGGAATCGTGAGGTCACCAGGGCGGAATCGTGAGGTCAGAAAGTCCAGCTCCATCCCAAATCCCCCAATTCCCGAATCTTCCAATCGCACGAATATGCATGGAGAGGAACGGCGAAAGCGCCTCAAAAAATCACTATGTGAGACGACTCGCGCGGATTACAGAAAAGAAGAATGGCGGAATTCCGCCATTTTAAAGGTTTCTACAACAAAACTGCCAAAAAATCAAGACTGTTCTTTCGATTTTTTTCGTTTTATCTTGTGAAGTCGGTGCGCACTGTGCGTATGGCAAAGGTGGCGCACTCGTGAATCGGATTGTGAACGGCTGAGAGAGGAAGCGGTCTTATGTCATCCTGCGATACGCAGCGGGCTACAAGTGTGTCCGGTCGCCTTGTCGCGTTCATTGCGGCATTGATGATCGCGTTGACCACGCTTTTCGCGACTACCGCAGTTCCGCAGCCGGCAATTGCCGCCGATGACGCTCAAACGAATTTTGATTCCTGGACTGCCGCTGCGAAGAACATCGAAGACCAGCTTGCGACTGCCGAAAAAGACTACAATGACGGCAATTACGGTCAGGCTGGCACCGATTTCCAGACTGCGCATTGGATCGGTTACGACGCATCCAACTTCTCGAAAGTCGTCAACGACACCATCAGTGCCGACAAGCAGAAGGAACTGCTGCAGCAATTCACCGATCTTGAAGGTCTTGCCTACCAGCAGGACCAAGGCGACGCCATCGCAGCCAAAATCGACGCGCTGACCGCCGAAATCAACGCAACCGCGCAAACGCTTGACGCGAACGCCGACCTCGCCAACCTAAGGAATATGCGAAGCAGCGTGCCGCGCAAACCGCGGAAGAGCGCAAGAAGCTCGACGCGGCCAAGAAGAATTCATCCAAAGGCAAAGGCGACCGCACGTGGAGTGAGGTTGCCAGCGAAATGACCGTCATTCTCGACCAGGCATACGAGGCTGCCGCTGCCGGCAAGGGCGACGAAGGTGCCACGCTGGTCAACAACGCCTACTACCAGTACTACGAGAAGCTCGGCTTCGAAAAGAACGTGATGAACGTGATTTCCGGCGATCGTGTTTCGCAGGTCGAATACCAGTTCAAGATGACTCGTAAGATCATGCGCGACGGCGGTTCCGACAAGGAAATCAAGCAGCATGTCGACGATTTGAAGAGCTGGCTCGTGGAAGACGCGGCCACCCTGGACGGTGGCGCGTCCGGCAATGTCAACGGCTTCACCAAGCTCGTCACCAGCTCCGCCGGCCAGGCGTTCCTCATTCTGATCCGTGAGGGCCTCGAGCGCTGCTGGTGGTGGCTGCGGTGATCGCCTACCTGGTGAAGTCCGGCAACGAGCGTTTCACTAGGTGGATCTACCTTGGCGTGGTCGCAGGTCTGGCCGGTTCCGGTTTGGTCGCCGTACTCTTTACGTTCCTGTTCGGCGGTTCCGGCCCGGTTCAGGAGATTTCCGAAGGCGTGTGCGCGCTGATCGCCACCCTCATGCTGCTGTGGACCAGCAACTGGATGCTCAACAAGAGCTCCGTGGAAGCGTGGAACAACTACATCAGGAATAAGACCGAAGCGGCTGTGGCCGGCGCGCAAAGCAAGGTCGAATCCGGTCAGAGACTGGGCTTGGGCATGATCACCTCGCTTGCCATGCTGAGCTTCCTCGCCGTGTTCCGTGAGGGTGCCGAAACGGTGATCTTCTACGAGTCCATCTACTCCATGAGCCAGGATGCGCACGGCATGTGGGTTGCGGTCTGGCCGCCGCCGCGGTGCTGATCGTTATCTTCCTGATTCTGCGATTCACTTCGGTGAAGATTCCGATCGGCCCGTTCTTCCTCGTCACTTCGATTGTGATGGCCGCATTGGTTGTCATTTTCGCGGGTGGCGGCATCCACGCGCTCATCGAGGGTGATCTTATTGAAGGCACCTACTTGAGCAGCGTGCCAACTAACGATTGGATCGGCTTGTATCCGTACGTCGAAACGATTACGGCACAGGTGATTGCCGCGATCGCGGTGGTTGTGCTGTTCGTGGTCGGTTTCATCAAGAAACACAGGATGAAGTTGGCCGCGCAGGCGGAACAGGCTAAGTAAGCGCCAATCAATAATCATAAGTAAAGATTTAGAGATTTCCATAAGTTTCCAACGTTCCTCAAGGAACCAAAGAAAAGGAAGAGAACACAATGAAGAATAAGAAGATCGCCGCCCTGCTCGGCATCCTGCTGGCCGGCTCCATGGCCTTCTCCCTGTCCGCATGCGGCAACTCCAACGATTCTGCATCCGATGCCAAGTCCGACACCTCCACTTCGGACACCACCGACAAATCCAGCGATTCCAGCACTGATGACAGCAACGCGCCGGCTTCGAAGAGATTCAGGTCGACGAGAAGCACTCCGATCAGGATGTTGACGCTCTGACCGTCAACGCTGTGTACTTCCAGCCGATCGATATGGAACCGTCCGGTATGGGCCTGAAGGCTGCCGACGCTTCCTTCCACCTGGAAGCCGACATCCATGCCAACGAGAAGGGCACCGAGCTCGGCTATGGCAAGGGCGACTTCGTGCCGGACCTCACCGTGAACTACGAGATCATCAACAACGCGAACAACGAGACCGTTGGTTCCGGTACCTTCATGCAGATGAACGCTTCCGACGGCCCGCACTACGGCGCCAACGTCAAGCTCGACGAGGCTGGCTCCTACAAGCTCGTGCTGAAGATCGAATCTCCGGAGAAGAAGGGTTGGATGCTGCATGTTGATCCGGAGACCGGCGTTAAGGGCCGCTTCTGGACCGAACCGCTCGAGGTCACTTTCCCGGAGTGGAACTACACCCCGCAGGAGTGGTGATCTGAAACGTGAGTTCCGGCACATGCCAAGCGAAACGGTTTGGATGTAAGCCTGAATTCATGTTGAGATTCAACTCGTGGTTAACACCGTTCACGTATCGCGAAACGTATGCAAGTAGCGCGAATATGGGTACGGCGTTCGCGGTTGCCTGGATAGTCGTTCGACGCACTCAAGGCCGTTTGGCCGAGCCTACGGTCGAACAACCATCCAAGCAGCCGCTCTCTTGCGTTTGAGGGGATACGCTTTTGGGAGATAACGCGCTTTTGGGGGAATCTTGGTAAGGGGGTTCCTTTTGCGTGCCGAATTCACTAGGCTTTGACAGGGATATACAACGAAAGGTGTGAGATGCTGACGCAGTACGTCACGGTGTTGCAGGGAACGCTGGCACCGGCTTTGCTGATTATGGCGCTGAACGTGATGCTCACGGTCGGTGAGGGGCGTGACAAGCCGTTGAGCGCGTACTGGCGTCTTGCGGGCTTCATTATTGGATTCGCGGGTGCCATTGTGTTCGCCGCGTTGCGTGCATCCGCGATGATCAATCAGCGTACGTTCGTCAATTACCCCACGTTGTGGTGTTGTGTGATTTTCGATATCGCAGTGTTCGTTGTTGTGCTGTTCGCACGTCGCATCACTACGAATTGGCATGATCATCGCGCGTTGCTCGATATTGCGAATCTTATTGGCGCTCTTGCGATTGCCTCCACCACCTTCCGTGCGTTGCCTGATGTTATTTTGCGACTTACGATTTTCGTGGAGCGGGAGATCCGATTTTCACTTCGGATATGCTGCTTCGTGCGCTTGGTTTCGCATTGGGTGCGGCCACTGCGATTGTTGCGGCGTTGATTTTCCGTACGATGCGTTCCACTGCGATTCGTTGGTCGTTCACCACGGCCGTGCTGCTGCTGATTGCGCTGCTGTTTGTCTCGCATTTCACTGATCTTGCGCAGATTCTGCAGTCCAAGCGCATCGTTCATTTCCCTACGGAAGCGTTCCTGGCGTTGGTGTGGTGCATCAATCATCAGCGTCATATGGTCATTGCCATGGTGTTGGTGTTCATCATTCCGGTGGTCGCCAGCATTGTGATGGGCTTCAAAATCAAGCCGGAAGGCGCAAACGAGGCCATTGTGCGATCGCATATCGCGTTCCGTCGCCGTGCGAAGGCGGCCGGCGCATGGAGCCTTGTTGCGATGATCGGCATCACGTTCGCGCTCACGTATGGTGTGGCGCAAACGAAGAAGGTCATTACGCTGTCTCCGCCTGAGGATTATTCGCTGAGCGACGGCGTGGCCACCATCAAATTCAGTCAGATCAACGACGGTCACCTGCATCGCTTCCAATACAAGGCGAAAGATGGCACGGTAATGCGTTTCATCATCATCAAAAAGAATGGTGGAGCGTACGGTGTCGGTCTTGACGCATGCGATAACTGCGGTGACGCGGGCTATTACGAGAAGGATGGCAAGATCATCTGCAAGAAGTGCGATGTCGCCATCAACCTCGCCACTATCGGATTCAAGGGCGGCTGCAATCCTGTGCCGTTCGATTATCAGGTTGAATCCGGCAAAATCGTAATTCAAACTTCGACGCTCGACGCATTGTCGACGCATTTCCAGTGAGCGGAAAGAGGTAGTCATGTTCTTTTTTCGAATGATTTTCCGCTCGTTCAGCAGGCAGTTCAAACGCAGACTGCTGATCGCGGTCACCGTGTGCCTGTCGGCCACGGTCAGCGTGGCCATGCTGGGTGTGGTGTTCGACGTTGGAGACAAGCTGAACGCGGAACTGTCGACGTACGGTTCCAACATCACCGTGCAGCCCAAGGCCGATGCCGTCGTCAACGACCTGTACAACACGGGGGGTGACGCGAATAGCAACGCTTCCGGCACTTCCGAATCCGATCCGACCACATTTCTGAAGGAATCGGACGCACCGAAGATCAAAACCATCTTCTGGCGTCAACATCACGAATTTTGCCCCCGAACTTAATATCCATGCTGACGTGAACTGCGCGTCCGAATCGGTGGATTCCAGCTCCTGCAAGGCTTCCGGCGTGCCGATCGTGGGCACATGGTTCGCCAAGACCCTGCATATGGATTCCGGTGAATCCACGGTGGCGGGCATGAACGGCATGCGTTCGTGGTGGAAGCTTGACGGCTCCTGGCCGAAAGACGATAGCGCGCAAGGCCTGATCGGCACCACGCTCGCATCCAAACTCGGCGTGACCAAGGGAGATACCGTAACCCTCTACAAAACCACCGCCGACGGCAGCCGCAACAAGCAGCGGATCACCATCACCGGCATTTACGATTCCGGCGATAGCGACAACAATGCGATGTACATTCCGTCATCCACCGCGCAGGTGCTTGCGAATCTGCCTGATTCCATCGACAAGATCGAAGTCAAGGCTCTGACCACGCCAGACAATGATTTGGCGCGTAAGGCGTCGAAGAATCCGAATGCGCTCACGCAAGATGAGTGGGAAACATGGTATTGCACCGCGTACCCTTCGTCCATCGCCTATCAGATCGAAGAGGTCATTCCCGGTTCCGTAGCCAAGCAGGTGCGTCAGGTGGCCGCATTACAGGGCGATGTGCTGCAGAAAACGCAGGCGGTGATGGTGCTGATGACCGTGCTTTCGCTGGTTGCGGCCGCTATTGCAGTGGCGAATCTGATGGCCGCCTCGATTGGTGAGCGCGGTTCAGAATTGGCGTTGCTGAAGGCGATTGGTGCCACCGATGGTGCGGTTTCTCGCCTGATGCTCGCTGAGACGGCTGTGATTTCGTTGGTTGGTGCGATTGTCGGTGCGCTGTTGGGTTCCGGTGTTGCGCAGATTGTGGGACATGTGGTATTCGGTTCCGGCATTACGATGCGTCCGATGGTGTTTGTGCTGGTGTTTGTGCTGCTGACGCTTACCGTGCTGATCGCCTCGTTCTCGTCGATCCGTTCGATTCTGGGACTCAAACCTGCGGAGGTCTTGCATGGCCGTTGATTTCAACTTGGGTTCCGTAAACTCGGCCGCGGCTGCGGCCTCGGTCACGAACGGCACACTGTGCTGTTCGTCTGCGGAGGTGTTGCATGGTAGGTGAGTTCAAGACAGTCCGTAAGGGGCATGAGATGACTAATCGCAAGATGTTCTTCACCATGCTGTGGGGCGCGGTGTTCCGCCGTCGTTCGCGGGCCGTTATGGCCGTGATCGCCTCCATGGTGGGCGCTGCCACGCTGTTCTGCCTTGCGGCGACGTGTATTGCCGTTCCACAGCAGATGAACGAGGAAATGCGTGCGTATGGCGCGAATCTTATCGTCACGCCGTCCGAATCAGCCGAAAAGTCCCACGGCATCGACACCGATACCGTCAAAGCGTTGAACCAGATGGTGAAAGGCTCGTACAGCGCCCGTTCCGCCGCTTACCGGTATGAAAGCGTGCGCATCAATTCTGCGCCATACACGCTGGCTGGCATCACAACCAAAGACGTGAAGGCGCTCAACCATCATTGGAACGTGACTGGCGATTGGCCTAGCGAAGGCAACGTGATGCTCGGCCGTGACGTGGCAGACGCGCTCGGTGTCTCCATCGGTTCGACCGTAACCATCGGCTACCGCGCATCCGACGATGCGCAGGATTCCGGCGCTCTTAGCCAAACCGAAGCGCAAGTCAAAGAAAAACGGCCGCGTTTTCGTCCGACATTATGGAAAAACACCGGCACTGAATTCCGTGTCGGAGGCATCGTCGATACGGGCGGCAGCGAAGACGAAATCGTCTACGCGGTCAACGCTGACGTGGCCAAACTGGCCGGTTTCAAGCGTGGCGCGGACGTGATCGAATATTCCGTCAATGCGGTAGGCCGCGAACTCAACGATGTCGTCAAATCGATCAATGCGAATCCGTCAACCGGCGTGAAAGCGCAGACCGTCACCAAAATCACCTCATCCGACACTCGCATCATCGCCATGCTGCAGACCCTGTTCTGGATTGTCTCGCTCGTCGTGCTCGTGCTGACGCTCGTCGGCGTGGGCACCACCATCAGCTCCATCGTGAGCCAGCGTCGCAACGAAATCGGCCTGCGCAAGGCCCTCGGCGCCGATTCACGCGCCATCGGCGTCGAATTCTACGTGGAATCCGGCATCTACGGCTTGATCGGCGGTCTGCTCGGCACTGCTATCGGCTATGTGCTGGCGCGTGTGCTGTGCGCCACCGTCTTCGGTCGCGCGATCGGCTTCGACTGGCTGCTCGGCGCCGGCTCGCTGCTGCTGAGCGTGGCGATCGCCGTCATCGCCTCCATTCCGCCGGTCCGCCGCGCCACCCGTATCGACCCCGCCATCGTTTTGAGGGAGGAATAATCATGGACAACGAACATATGCTGCTGGAACTCGACCACATTTCCAAGATTTACGGCGATCTGCACGCCTCGACGACCTGAGTCTGACCGTTCCGCAAGGGCAATGGCTGGCGATTGTCGGCTCGTCCGGTTCCGGCAAAACCACGCTGATGAACATGATCGGCTGCATGGATACGCCGTCGAAGGGTTCCGTCATGCTCGAAGGCCGCCGACTGGAGGATCTGACGCCCGCCAGCTCGCGACGTGCGCAAGAACATGATCGGGCTCGTGTTCCAGAAGTTCTACCTCGTGCCGCATCTGACGGCCGTGGAGAACGTGATGGTGGCGCAGTACTACCATTCCGTGGTCGACGAGAAGCAGGCCATGGAAGCGCTGGAACGAGTGGGATTGAAGGAGCGTGCGCATCACCTGCCCGGCCAGCTGTCCGGCGGTGAGCAGCAGCGCGTGTGCATCGCCCGCGCGCTCATCAACTGTCCGAAGCTGATTCTCGCCGACGAGCCGACCGGCAACCTCGACGAGAAGAACGAGAAGATCGTGCTCGACCTGTTCCGCCAGCTGCACGAGCAGGGCACTACGATCATCGTCGTGACGCATGACGCGCTCGTCGCCTCCTGTGCGCAGCGCGAGATCATGCTCAACCACGGCGTGCTCGTCGGCGAGCAGTGGAACGACGAGGAGGCGAAACGCGCGTACGAAGCGGCCGGCGGCAAGCCCGCATTCACCGGTTCCGCCGCGGAAGGCGCGCAGAACGGGGGTATTGCGATTTCGTTCGCCGACCCCACGAAAGCCGCGAAAACCGGCGATACGGACGCGGCCAACGTTGCCGTTGCGGCTGGCGTTGCCGACGATACGGACGTAGAGCCCGACGCACGAAAGGGGAGCAGGCATGAGCACCGCACAATCGAACGCAGTCAAAGTCATCGCACTATCCGCGGCGAGCATCGCGCTGCTGTCGGCATGCGGTGAGCCGAAAGCCACGCCGATGGACGACGAATACGCCGGCAATTCCGGCGAAAGCGTGCAATCGCAGGAAGAGAAGTCGAAAACCGACGGCAAGGCGGCTGACAATACGGCCGGCGGCGACGCCACCACCAAAAACCATGCCGATGACGCGAATTCCACGACGTCCAGCAAGCAGGACACCGGCAACTACGCGGATGGCGACTATTCGATCAACGGCCAGTACGGGCCGGTCGGCGAGGATACCATCGACGTGCATCTGACCGTTAAGGACCAGAACGTGACGGCCGTGGAAATCGTTGGGCATCCGTTCACGTCCATCTCCAAAAAGCATCAGAACGACTTCGCCAAAGCCGTACCGGACGCGGTGGTCGGCAAGCCGTTGAAGGATCTCAAAGTAGACAAGCTCGCCGGCGCAGCTGGACCTCCGAAGCCTTCAACAAGGCGTTGGAAGTGGCGCGTCAGGAAGCGTCAATCCAATAGCCCATCCTTCTGAAACCGACACGGCACGTCCGTCTTGCGTCGGTGCGGACGGTTTTCCTGTGGTTATCGTGCGGATTCGGCGCATACGTTCGGCCAGAGCAACGTGGCCATGTTCTCGGCCCAGGAATCAGGCTTGCGTTCCTTGCCGGATTGCCGTTCCCCTCCGGCTTCCTGCCCCGCCAACGCTTTGCAAGCCAGCATGGAACCCAGCACCGTGCTGAACAGGAACGTGTAGTCCAAACGGTTTTGAAACACTCCGTCGGCCGATGTCCACGTTCCATGAACCCCACGAACCGTTCTTCGGCCGGCGCCAGCACTTGTGCTGCGATCGCCTTCAGCGTGGCGTTGTCGGAAGACAGCACCACGCCCACGGCCTTCAATCCGAGTTCGCTGTCGAAGCAGTCCTGGATGCGTCGCAGCATGGTGGCCAGTCCGCTCCGCGACGGCTTCAAATCGTTGAAATTCGGTAGTCCGGCAACTTCCGGTTGGATGCGTTGCAATAAATCGTCGGCGTTTCGGTAGCGTCGGTAGATTGTGGTCTTTGCTACCCCCGAACGTCGTGCGACCTCTTCGATGGTCACCGCTCCGATACCATCGGAAATCACTATCCCCAATGTGGCTTTTATGATTTTGCGGTCGGTTTGCTCCCGTAATCGCTCACGTCGGCCACGTACTGTGCCGACGTCTTCCTGCGTGGTTTTTTGCACCGTCTTCCGCGTGCCCTCTTGCGTGGTTCCGCCCATCATGCCGCGATCACTTTCGTGCTTTCCAGCTTGCTTACGTACCAATGGTTGAACTTGACCAGTGGAATGCGCAGTAGCAGGCCTATCAGCAGCAGCGGTGGAATGAACAGCAGTAGCGCGCCAATCGCAAACCAGTAATCGTTACTGTAGATTCCGCCGATCGCCGCGCGCATTGCTGTGATTGAATGCGTCGCAGGCAGGAACGGGCTGATGCCGCTGATGATTTTCGGCAGCACGGCCAGCGGATATGCGCCGTTCGCTCCGGAGATCTGCATGACGAGAAACAGCACGCCGATGGCTTTGCCGACGTTGCCGAAGCTGGCCACGAGCGTGTAGATGAAGAACGAGAACACTAGGCTGCTCACCCAGCCGGACAGCATGAACAGCAGCGGATGCACCGCCTGGACATGGAGGAACAGCAGACTGCCTCCCAAGGAGAACGTGCTCTGCAATAGTCCGATCACGCCGAACACACCGTAATGTCCGAGAAACAGCTGATGCGGTTTCGGGTCGCCGAGTTCCTTGCGCACCTTACGCGAGACGGTGGTCTTGAGCGTCACTGCCATGAGCAGCGAACCGACCCACAGCGGCAGGATCGTGTAGAACGGTGCCATGGCCGAACCGTAGTTCTGACTGGGAACACCGCGTTGCGTTTCACTTTTACAGGGGCTGCAAGCGCGGCGGCCAACGAGTCGGTATTATCGCTGAGCACATCTTTGACGGCGCTCATATCGCCGCTGTTCAGCGCATCGGTCAATGTTCCGGTGAATGCGCCCAGTTTTTTGCCCGCGCCGGCCAGACTATCGGCGGTGGAATCCAACACGCTGCTGATGGCGGTCAGATTCTTATCCGCGGTCTTGGCGGTGCCGTTCAGATTGCCCAGCGCGCCTTTCAGATCGGCCGCTGTGGCATTGAGCGCGGTGGTGGTGCTGGTAATGGACGTGGCGATATCGTCAAGTTGCGGTTTCAGTTGGCTCTCATAGTCGGTTTTGATGCCACTGAGGGACGTTGCCGCCTGCTGCGCCAGTTTCTTGATCTCCGCACGTTCGGCCGTGGTATCGCTTACTTTGGCGTCGATGTTGTCGGCGCTGTCATTCAGCGCCGATGCTAGGTCGTTGAGCTGTGTGATGGTGGTGCCGACGTTGGTTTTGAGATGGTCGATGGCGTTCCTCACCGCTTCCGGCAGCTTTTCGTTTGCGCTGAGCGCGTCGAGCGAATCATAGATCTGCTGGTAGCTTTGCGCCTGCTTGCTGATGTTCGTGGCCTGGTTGCGTAATGCGTTGGCGGTGTTGCCGGCCTGCGTGCCCGCATTGCCGAATAGGCTGTCCACATCTGCTTCCATGGCTGTGAAGCTGTTGGCGGAATCAGTCAGAGCCGTGCCCAGCGCGGTGGTGCCGGTCTTCAACGCGCCCGTCAGATCCTCACGCCGCTGCCGGCTTGCTTGAGTGTTGTTCCTGCGCTTTTCGCATTGCCGCTGACATTGGCGATCAGACCGTCGGAGGACTCAAGCAGATGCCGTGCGCTTTGGGTCAGCGTGCTGAACGTGCGGAGCGTTCCGGAAGCGTCGGTGAGCGTTTCCGCGAAGTCGCTGATATTGCCGTTGAACTGCGTGAGTTGTTCCTGCGCGGCTGGCTTGTCGAGTTGGTTGGCGAGCTGCGATGCCACACTCAGCGCGGTGCTGGTCAGTGTTTCGGAGAACGTCTCGTTGACCTGCGCGCTGACCGTATCGGCGCTTGGCCTGTGATCTTCGGAGCCAAGGCGTTCTTCTTTTCATTGTTGTAGTAGGCGATTTCGGCGTGGTCGCCATCGGATGCGAAGAACGTCATCATACGGGTGCTGAAGTTCTTCGGAATCACCACAGCTGCGTAATATTCGCCGGATTTGGTGCCGTTGATGGCTTCTTTTTTTGTGGTGAGGTCAGTCGAGCTGATCGTTGGAACGCAGCGTGTTAACCACTTGGTCGCCGATGTTGATCTTCACTGGAATGAGGTCGGACCGGTATCCGTCGTCCTCATTGGCTACGGCGAATTTCAGATTGCCGGTATTGGCGAACGGGTCCCAGCTGGCGGCCACGTTGAACCATGTGAAGATGCCGGGGATCACAACGAGTCCGATGACGATGATGATGGAGACGACGTTGCTGGTGATTCGCCGGATGTCGCCGACGAACAGTTTCCAGATGTTTTTCATGCGTTGCTCCTTTCCTCGTTGTTTTCGTTGTTTTCGGTTGTCTCGGCGGTCTCGGTAGTCTCGGTGGTGTCCGTGGCGGCATCGTTCGCGGCGGCGCTTGGACCGGTCGTCTGCATTTTCTGCACCAGTATGGCGATTCCGTCATCTTCATTGTGGTTGACGCCCGTCACGTTTTTCCGTCGTTTCTTTGATGACGCTGGTATTGCGATTATCGGATGTCGTGCGTTTGCCGCTGGTGCGTCTCCGCGTTTTGCGCAGCAGTCTGTTCCGCCGTTCCTGTTGCGCCCGCTTTTTGCGACGGATGCGTGCCGCTTGGCGCTCCACCAGCATGGATCGGATCGATTCATCGCTCAAATGGCCGAGCTCCACTTGACGGTTCAGATTATCGCGCATGTATTCGATGACCATGAGGAAGCCCATGATGAGCAGAATCCAGACGACCCACGTGGCCAGTACTACCACTTTCTCTCCGTTGGTGAACGAGAACACCGCCGCCAGAGTGACCGGCACGACGAATCCGATCACCAGAGCTCCGCGCTTGAGTTTCGGGTACAGTTCCGCGAACCGACTTGCGCGTTCCTCGATCACCTCGCGGTAGCCGCCTTTGTCGGCCAGCACCTGAATGGCTTGGGACATGTTGTATCCGCGTTCCGGAAGCTCCACTTCCTCGCCGATAATCATGTCGCTTTCCTTGATTTCGCGGGCGAAGAGTCGGTTGAGGTTGACCAACAGAGGACGGACCACCAGGCCGATGACGAACGCCATGCCGGCAAACAGCAGCAGCGTGCCAATCGCCTTGGTCCAATGGCCGTCGTAGAAGCCGGCGATGGTCTCGCGGAATGCGTCTATCGAATAGCTGAATGGCACGAACGGATAGACCATGCGGAAGAACTTCGGCATCATCTCGATCGGATACAGGCCGGAAGCGCCTGGAATCTGCACGATCACCAACGCCACGCACAGGCCCTTGCCGATATGCATGAACGTGGTGGACAGCGCGTACGTGATGCTCAGATATACCAGCGATGTGATCATGCCGGTCAGTATGAACAGTGGCGCGCAAGCCGTCTGCACGCCGAGTATCAGATCGCCAACGGTGCAGATCGCGCCTTGAATGACGCCCATCGTGCCGAGCAACAGGTATCGGGCCAGATACTTTTCGGTTGCGGTCGGATCGAGACCCTCAAGCCCCTCGTCGTCCACCTCCACTTTGTAGATCACCACAAAGGCGAACGCGCCCACCCACAGTGCCAGATTGGTCATCAGCGGAGCCATGCCGGAGCCGTAGGAGTTGACGGGATACACGTTCTTCGTGTCGATTACGGTCGGGGACTCCATGAACGAGGCGATCTTATCCGCGTCAAGCGAACCGCTGCCGGTCAACGATGCGAGCAGATCCGCAGTGCCCAGCGCCTTCAGGTCGGTGCTGACGGTGGTGAGCTTCGTCTCCATCTTCGCCAGCTGCTGGTCGGTTTGCTCAAGGCCGATGCGGGCGTCTGACGCCACTTGGTCGAGTTGGTCGAGCACGATGTTGGTTTGCCTGACCACGCTGTCCTGGCTGGTCACGGTGCCGGCAAGTGTTCCGGCCGTCCCAGCCAGCGAGCCCAGCGCGGAATTCAGTCGCGGCAGTGCGCCTGAATTGATGGCGTTGCGCGCCGTGCCTGCGCTTTTGAGCGAGTTCTGCGTGCCTATGTTGAAATCGGTGGACAGTTTGGATACGCTGCCGGCTGTGGCCTGTGTGTTCTCGCTCAGGGTTTTGAGGTCGGCGAGTGTTCCGGCTGCCGTGTTGTTGGTATTCTCCAGTTTGCTGATGATTTGCTGGTATTGCGCGTTGTCGCTGGCGGATTTGAGCTTCTCGAGCAGTTTCGCATTGCTGTCGGTGATGTTTTGCATGCCGGTCACCGCCTGCTGCGCCGATCCACTTGCCGCGGATACCGCCGACGAGATCTGGTTGATGCTGGCTGTGGATTGCGCCGTCGCTTGGGAAACAAGTCCGGATCCGGTTTCCAGCGCGCTGTTGGCGTTGGACGAAAGCGTGTTGAGCTGGGTTTGCGCTGTGCCGATGGCGGTGGATGCGCCTGCTAGTCCTCTGCCTGCGCTCGCCGCGGCCAGCTGCACGTCGTTCAGGGCATTGCGTGCTGCTTTTGTCTGCTGTGGCACATTGGCTAACTGGGGTGTCGAGATCCGCGATTGCGGAGCGGATCGTGCCTACGTTCCGCTTGGTGTTGTCGAGTTCGCCGATGGTTTCGTTGGCGATGGTGTTGGTGTTGCCGCTGATGGTGCTGTTGGCTGAGTTGACGGCTTTGACGAGCACGTCGCTGACGGTGGAGACGAAGGTGTTGTTGACGGTGCGGTCGACCACGGTCGCGCCTTGGTCGGTGATTTTCGGCGAAATCGGGACTCGCCTTCTCGTTCACGTAATATTCGAGCGTGGGGCGATGCTTGCTGTTGGTGACGACGTTGGCCAGATCTTCGCTGAAGTCGGAAGGGATGACGATTGCGGCGTAGCAGTCGCCCGACTCCACCGCTTCCATCGCGTTGGCTTTGCCCATGAACTCCCAGCCGAGCTGGTCGTTGCTCTTCAGCGTGCCTTCGATTTGATCGCCGAGATTGACTTTGCCAAGCAGCGCGTTGTCTGTGCCTTCGTCCATGTTGGCCACGGCCACTTTGATGCTGTCCGTGTTGCCATAGGGATTCCAGAACCCGTAGATGTTGAACCATGCGTATAGCGGGGGAATGAGAATCAGGCCGATCATAATCACCCACGCGGCGGGTACGGTGACCAATCGTTTGAAGTCACGGCGCAGGATCTGCAGTACGTTGTGCATTGTCTCTCCGGTTTGGCGAATCAATTCCCTTATATGGCGATACGTGTTCCGTAGCGCTACGCGGTTCGTATCGTATACCGTGCTCTTGGACAATCGCCATCGCGTTTCATGGATGGCGGAAATCGGGTCGAGTACTGCGGCAAAGCCTCGGCAAAACCATCGCCGGCTGACGTAGCCCCTTCCGCTCACGTCCGTGACAAATCGCCATTTCTGTATGTCCGTGAGCGAAAGGTGGTAATAAATCGCTATTTTCCGTCCGTATTTATACCCCCCATTCGCTCACGATGCGCTATGCATCGCCATTTCTTGCGGACGTGAGCGAAAGGTGGTGTGCGAATGGCGATTGCAGCCAGCTGACGTCCCCCTCTTTTGCTCGCGTCCGCCAATAATCGCACCTGAACCGCTTTTCTTGCGGCGGATATTGCCTACGTTTGGTAGCGTGGGCTGAAGGAAGGAGCGGCATATGAGCGAAACCGCACAATCTGAATCACGATCCGAGGATTCCGCCGCGGGCAAGACGGATGGAGAAATCAAGGCGATTGCCGCCGAAACCGAAATCGCGGCTATCGAAGAAGGCGGAAAGCAGGGCACCGGCGAAGTCGGCAATCCCGCTGACCGTCGTCTGCCGTTAATCGTTCGCATTTACGGCATCGTCATGCTTATTGAAGGCGTGGTGACGCTGCCGTTCATTGTGTTGGCGTGCCTGTACTCGATTCGCGCGGTGTTTTCCGGCAAAGTGGCGTTCGATGCGCTCAGCCTCACCGCGATTCTGTCGGTGGTTCACGCGGCCGTGCTGCTGGTCGCCACCGCGTGTCTGGCGGTGTTCGGCGTGATGCTCATTATGAACAAGCGTCGGCATATCGCGCAATGGACATATCTGATGATTCCGCTCACCCTTGCCGAAGGCTTGCTGTCGCTGGCATTGCAGGGACTTGGTGTGAATTTGATCGGCCCGGCTATCCAGCTTATCGTGCTCATAGCCCTGCATGTCACTGCCGATCCGTCGCTGCGTGAGGAACGTCGTCTCCAGTTCGCGTTGCGACGTATGGATGCCCGTAGCGCATACGAAGACGCCGCTTCCCAGGGTATGGCTGGCCGTGATTTGACTGGCAGGGGCTATATTTCGCTGGATTTCTTCAATCTGTTCTGGCTGTTCACCATTGGTTGTGTGTTCGGTTTGGTGATCGAAACCATCTACCATTTCATCCTGTTCGGCGAATACCAGGACCGTGCGGGCTTCCTATGGGGGCCGTTCTCGCCCATCTATGGTTTCGGCGTGGTGATCGTCACCGTGTTGCTCAACCATTTGTGGCAGTCGAATTGGTTGCTGATTTTCTGCTCAAGCGCGGTGATCGGTGGCGCGTTCGAATATTTCACCAGCTGGTTCATGCAGGCCGCGTTCGGTATTCGCGCATGGGATTACACGGGGCAATGGCTTTCGATTGACGGGCGTACATCCGGCAAATACATGTTCTTCTGGGGCGTCCTCGGCTTGGTTTGGGTCAAGTTGATTCTGCCGCGATTGTTGCGATTGATCCAGCGTATTCCGTGGAAGATTCGCTATTCGTTGACGCTGGTCTGTTTCATACTCATTTTCGTCGATGGCGTGATGACGCTGATGGCGCTTGACGCTTGGTATTCCCGCATGGCTGGGGTTGCGCAGAATTCGCCCGTTTCGCAGTTCTTCGCCACGTATTTCAATGACGATTTCATGGCCCACCGATTCCAGACCATGAAGATCGACCCGTCCACTGCCGGTCGTATGTAGGCTGGTTTTTGCGTTTTTTGCGGGTTTTGCTAAGCGGCTGGTCGGGCGATGTTCCGGCTGGCCGCTTTGCTTTGGGTGGCTGATTTTGAACGATTTCGGACGATTGCAGTGGGGTTTTGTTGCGGGTTTTGCCGCGGGGGATTTGATTCTTCCGGATTATTGCCGTTTGGGATTCGTGCCTTCCGGCTGTCTGGATGCTTGACTGCTGTTGCCGCGCCTACGCCGCGATGCTTTGCGCCAGCTGGCGGATGAGGTCGGGGCGATGTCCGCTCCATGAGGAATTCGGTGAGATGACGACCGGAATTTGCTTGAAGCCGGCGTCCTTGATCTGTTCGAATGTGGACGGATTCTGCGTCAAATCGACCGCCACGTACCGCACTCCCAGTTTGGAAAGCTCTTGTTCGGTGGCCTCGCATTGAGGATTGTTCGGATTGGTGAAGACGGTCACGGTCATTACTTTTCCTCCCTATGCAATCGGCTTCCTTTGGTGCGGAAGATCTTGTCGGCCACGTTTTTCGATTTTGCCCGGCTGCTCGGGCCGTTCATCAGTATACACTACCCGTAGTGGCGTTTTCGTACGTTCGCTCACTGTATATAGTGGGGAATTTCCCGTAATACCGAATCTATGCGAACAAAATGTTCGATATATTCGAGTCTATCATTATCGTCGATTGCGCCACGCCGGTTGCATGCGTATGGTCCGTCCGCGAATCGCCCGCGGGCTGTTCGCTGTTCATTTCGGAACACATATTGCGATTTTGCTCGTTTTCTTACGATTGTGAGCGAAAGGTGGTGCCGCATAGTGCTGTAGGGGGTATAAATCGCCTTATTTTCCATACTTTTCGGCGCACGTCGCGAAATAATCAACCGAAATTGCGATTCGTGAGCGAAAGGTGGTGCGCGATATGGTGCGTTCCGTATTGAAGTGCTGAGACCTCATCCCGAAACAAATGAAAAAGTCCTGAGAACCATCGGCTTCCAAGACTTCGAACCTGTGCCCCCCGTGGGATTCGAACCCACAACCCACGACTTAAAAGGACGCTGCTCTAACCGTTGAGCTAGAGGGGCAACAGCAACACAGTATACAGCATATTCGGACCAATCGCCACCACGGGGCGTCGGACGGGGCGTCGAAATGGCCTTCGGAGTGTTGGTGTGCTACAATCGAAACCATGTCATGTACCACAATTCTTGTAGGCAAAAAAGCAAGTTACGACGGTTCGACCATCATCGCCCGCGACGACGACTCTGGTTCGGGACGTTACGATCCCAAGAAATTTCGTAGTCGTCGCACCGCAGGAGCAGCCGCGGCACTACCGCAGTGTGCTGAGCCACGTTGAATCGACCTTCCCGACAATCCATGCCGGTACAGCATCGTACCAACGTGCTTCCAAATCGTGGAATCCTTGCGGAAGCTGGCGTCAACGAACGCAACGTGGCCATGAGCGCCACCGAAACCATCGCTGTCAACGAGCGCGTGCTCGGCGCGACCCGCTGGTCGCACTGCAGTCGGCCGACGAAGCCAATGGTAAGCCGGAAACCCCAGGCGGCATCGGCGAAGAAGACATCATCACCCTCGTGCTGCCGTACGTCAACACCGCGCGCGAAGGCGTGAAACGTCTGGCCGAACTGCTCGAAACGTACGGAACGTACGAATCGAACGGCATCATCATTTCCGACGTGGACGAAATCTGGTACGTCGAAACCATCGGCGGCCACCACTGGATCGCCCGCCGCGTGCCGGACGACAAATGCGCCATCATCCCCAACCAGCTCGGCATCGACTATTTCGACTTCGACGACGCTTCAGCGACGCGCGCGAATTCATGTGCAGCGCCGACCTGACGGAATTCATCGAAACGCACCATCTTGGGCGCGCGGCGGGTACGCAGGGCGGCATGAACGGCGGCCACTGCAACCCGCGTATCGTATTCGGCACCGCCACCGCGAAGGACCACATCTACAACACGCCACGCGCCTGGTACATGTACCGCTATCTCGATCCGGCCGACGCGGAAAACCTTACCCCTGAATCGGACGACATTCCATGGTGTCTCGAACCGGAGAATGCCGTGACCGTCGAGGATGTCGACTTCCTGCTCGGTTCGCACTTCGAAGGCACCCCGTACGACCCGTACGGCACGCAGGGAACTGAGGAAAGCCGCCATCGCTACCGTCCAATCGGCATCAACCGCACCGGACACATGGTGGCCATGCAGATCCGCCCGTACGCGCCCCGTCGAAAGCCGTTCGATCATGTGGATTTCGTACGGTTCCGGCGCATTCACCACGTCCGCCCCGTTCTATGCGAACGTCGACGACACCCCCGCCTACCTGCGCGACACCACGCCGGAAGTCTCCACGGACTGCCTGTATTGGACGAACCGCCTGATTGCAACGCTCGCCGACGCGCACTTCTACGAGACGAGCAATGCGATTGAAGGATTCTCGGAAGACGTCCGCTCCTTCGGCCACCGTCTGGTGGAACGTACGGATGATGCGCTTGCGACTGGTGGGTCGGCGACTGGGGCTGGTGGCGCTGGTTCTGGTGCCGGTTCTGCGGTTGGCGGTTCTGGTTCTATGTCTGGTGCTGCGGTTGATTCCGGTTCCGATGGGCTTGCTAGTCCTACATCTGTTCCGGCCCGTCTTGCGGCGGCTAACGACGAAATGGCGGAATACCTGCGATCGCGCAATACGAAGCTGCTCGGCGACGTGCTGTACACGTCCAGCAATCTCATGCACAACAGTTTCGCCATGTCGGATCGCTGGAACTAAGCCCGCTGGTGCTTTCCGTGTCCGTTTCTCCCGAATCGGACACACAGGCATCAAAAATGAAGCGCTCCTGTGTCCGAATCACCAGAAACGGACACAGGAGCGCCTAGCCGATCGCAATAATCGCAATACTCACGCAATATCGCGTAAACCCTCTATCGCGCGAAACCTGCGAAACCCGCGAAACCCGCGCGAAATCAGTTGAACCCGACCACATGTTCCGCCACGAAATATCCCTTTCGAATCACAAACCGGCCGAGCGAACCATGTAGGTTCAGCGCGCGCGACATCGCCTTCTTACGCACGTCCTTGTAAATCGTCGGCGAATACGCCTCGATATCCGCCCACATGGCCTTCTTCTTCTCGTAATTCTCCGGATCGCGCGACAAAATCATGAAAACGCTCGCGACGGAACTCTGAATCGCCAGAAAATGAATCATATAGCGGTACAGGCCGTCTGGCACCGTACCTCGTTCGGGGGTGGCGCGCACCATGCACTGGTTGACGAGCCGCAGCTGGTCCACGCGTCGGATCATCACGTCCGTCTGCACGCTCTGCCCGTCGCGGCCGATGAAATAGTGGTAGAACGGCGTATCCACGTATTGCAGCGACTTGACCCACGGGAACGGCTGGTACGCGTAGATGAAGTCCACGTAGAACGTGTGTTCCGGCAGCTGCATCTTCGATTCGCGCACCACGGCGGTACGGTAGATCAGCGCGTGCATGAGAATGTATTCGGTCAGGCCGAAATGTCCCAGATCGTCCCAAGTGAGCCGCTTGCCGGGCTCCATGGCGTGACGGAAGTTCACGACGTGCTTGTTGCGCTTGCCCACCTTGTCATACACATAGTTGGTGACGAGCATGTCGAGCGGCTCGTCCTTGCCGACCTCGCCGCGCAGCACGGCCATGACCTGTTCGAGCGATTCCGGGCCGACCCAATCGTCCGCGTCCACGACCTTCACGTACATGCCGCTCGCCGCCGCGATGCCGGTGTTGACCGCGCCGCCGTGGCCCTTGTTCTCCTGATGGATCGCGCGCACGATTCCCGGATTGCGCGCCTCGAACGTCTTCGCCATCTCCAGCGTGCCGTCGGACGAGCCGTCATCCACGATCAGCACTTCGATGTCGTCGTTGCGCTTCAACGCGATCAACGATTCGACGCACCGTTCCAGGTATTCCGTCATGTTGTACGCGGGCACCACGAAGGTGAGCGTCTTCTTCTCCTGCATATTCTTCCTCGGATCGGGCTCGTGTCGGGCCGTGCGGCTGGCCGACCGCTCCGGCCAAAAGCATAACGAAACTAACGTAGCACCATGTGCGGTTCCGGGGCACGGTTTTGCACGCAAACGGCACCCTGAAATACGCAATCTGCACCTGAAATTTCCCCTAGGGTCATTTCGGGTGACGGTATGTCAGTTTTCGTCAATTGTTGATTGTTTTTGCGATTCGTGCGGGTTTTGCGGGTTTTGCGATTCGTTCGTCTCGTCTGATTCGTTTGATTCGTCTGCCGCTTGCGATTTGCCTACTGCTTGCGATCCGTCCGTCACGGTCGTCCCGTCCGTCGCGTCATCTCCCGCAGCAACCGCCTTCTCCTGCGATTTCGCGGCCTTCTTGCCCTGCTTCTCCTGCTTGGCGATCGCCTTCGCTTCCCGCGCGGCCTGCTTTTCCGCCTCGCGGGCGGCCTTTTCGCTTTCGTAGCGCAGTTCCGGCTTGGCTTCCATGCGGCTCAGCCCATACCATGCCAGGTTCACGATATGCGCGGCGAGCTGCTCCTTGCTGAGCTTGCGTTGGTCGGCCCAGTATTGGCAGGTGTACACGGTCATGCCGATGAGCATCTGCGCGTAATACGGCACGCTTTTGGCCGGCAGATGCTGGCGTTGAACGCGTCGGTGAGAATGTCCTCGACGCGTACGGCAATGTCTCCAAGCAGCGAATTGAACGAGTTGGACGGGTCGGTTTTCGGCGAATCGCGCGTGAGCACGCGGAACCTTCGGCGTTTTTCCTCCACGTAGGTGAGCAGCGCAAGCGCGGTGCGTTCCACGATTTGGCGCGGATGCGCCTGCGGGTCGGACAGCGCGTTGATGAGAACGTCGGTGAGCGCGCGCATTTCGCGGTCCAACCACCACGCGTACAGGCCTTCCTTGCCTCCGAAATGCTCGTACACAATGGGCTTCGATACTTTGGCGGTGGCGGCGATCTCTTCCACGCTCACCGCTTCGAAACCCTTGGCCGCGAACAGCGACCGACCGATTTCGATAAGCTGTTCGCGCCGCTGGTACGACGTCATTCTGGATGTATTGGCCATATTGCCCAGTTTTTCACGTCCCGTGGATAGCCCCTTGACCATCCGGTCCCATTATCGTCCGATTCCGCGGAATCGGACACGTGGAGTGTGAAATCCGGTCTCTGAATGTCTGTTTCTGGTGAATCGGACATGTGGAGTACCGATTTGAGGGTCTATGTGTCCGATTCCGCAGAATCGGACATGTGTGTCGTATTGACAATGTTCCATTGCGGCTTTAATATATTTAATAAATAATAAATTTTATTAAAGGGGGTGATGTGGACCATCTGCCAGAATGGTTGGCCAACCTTGCGGAGGAGGATTTGGCCTTCATTAAGAACTTCGTGCTATCGTCAGGATCTCTGAAGCAAATGTCTCAGCTGTATCAAGTCTCCTACCCGACCTGAGGCTCCGGCTTGACAGGCTTATCGAAAAAATACGGTTGAACGACAACGAGACGGAGGATCCATTCATCCTTTTGGTGAAGAGTCTCGCCATCGACGATAGATACGACGTCGACACGGCTCGAATACTCATAGACGAGTACAGAAAGAGAAGGGATGAATCATGAGCTGGACATGGATCGCATTATTGATCGAGATCCTAGCATAATCGCCGTATTCGTTCTGGTCTTCCTCATCGCGAGGAGCCTGATTCGCTACGCAAATTCCCTAAAGAAAGGAGACGGTTCTTCAAAGCAGGCAGCAGAAGACAAAAAAATCACTCTTCACGATTTGTAAAGATCGTTACCAGGCATATCACCTGCACGCATAGCTACAACGAGGTAAAAATGCGTAATAATTAGGTACTCACTTCAATGCCTTGCATGGTAGAGCACCTTATTCCTTTGGTGAATCGGACATTCGTGGTGCGTCCGCGGGGCGGAGGCAGCGTGTCCGTTGCGCTTTTTAGGCTGGAGCCATGGATACGAATGTGATTATTGCGATTGTTGTGGCCGTGGTCGTCATCGCGGCCATCATCATTGGCGCATGGTGGTTCGGCAAGGCTTCGAAACGGTCCGTGGAACGGGCCACCGACGAGGCCGTGGCAAAGGGAGTGCAGCTCGCCACCGAAGACACCGAGCACGCCGCAATGCCGATGCCGACCATACGCAGCATGCCGAAGTGAGCGCGGCCTCGGCTGAGGTTGCCGGAACGGCGGCGGTCAAGGCACAGAAGCCGTCTGTATCTGCAGTAGCGTCCGCGGCCGAGGAACCTCCCGTCGCGAAAACCGTGGTGGAAACCCCCGAAGCCGCCGGCACCCGCATGCAGCGCTCAAGGCTCGCCTGTCCAAGTCCGGCAACCCGTTCGGCAAAGCCCTGTTCAACATCCTCGCCAAGGATCAGCTCTCCGAAGCCGACTGGGAGGACGTCGAAGACACCCTGCTGCTCGCTGACGTCGGCGCGGAGGCGAGCGAGCAACTGGTGGAGGAGTTGCGCAACGCGCCCGCATCGCCGGCCAGTCCGATCCGGCCGAAGTGCGTGCGGCGCTGAAGGACAAGCTGCTGAAGCTCGTCGGCACCGACGTCGACCGTCGGCTCAACGCCGACAAGGAAGGTGCGAACAAACCGAGCGTCATCATCATGGTCGGTGTGAACGGCACTGGCAAAACCACCACCGCGGGCAAGCTGTCCCGACTGCTCGTCTCCGAAAGCAAGCAGGTCATGCTGGGCGCCGCCGATACGTTCCGCGCGGCCGCCGCCGACCAGCTGGAGACCTGGGGCGCCAAGGTGGGCGTGCCGGTCGTGCGTTCCGACAAGGACGGCGCCGACCCGGCGTCCGTCGCGTTCGAAGCCAGCGCCAAAGCCAAGGAAGAGAACGCCGACGTGCTCATCATCGACACCGCCGGCCGCCTGCAGAACAAGTCCAACCTCATGGACGAGCTCGGCAAGATCCGCCGCGTCACCGAAAAGAACCTTCCGGTCGACGAGGTGCTGCTCGTGCTCGACGCCACCACCGGCCAGAACGGCATGACGCAGGCCAAGGTGTTCGCCGAAGCGATCGGCATCACCGGCGTGGTCCTGTCCAAGCTCGACGCTCCGCCAAGGGCGGCATCGTCATCTCCGTGCAGAAGGAGCTTGGCGTGCCCGTCAAGCTCGTCGGCCTGGGCGAAGGCCCGGATGACCTCGCCCCGTTCGATCCGGAAGGCTTCGTCGACGGCATCCTCGCCTGACGTTCCCATATTTTCCGGATTTGCGATTTCCGTAGCGAAAACCTCCCGTCACGTTCCGTACGTGGCGGGAGGTTTTCGTATTGCGATTACTGCTCAGCGCCAGCCGTACCGGCAGCGCCAGCCCCCACCCCCCGGCACCTTCCGGATCGTCAGCTTCAATAGCAGCGGCGCGACCAGTGTCACCAGCGAAATGATGAAGATGATCGTCGAATAGTATTCGCTGCCGAGCACATGCTCGTTGAAGCCGATCTGCGCGGTAATCAACGCCATCTCGCCACGTGGCACCATGCCCGCGCCGATCATCAGCGCCGAAGCGCCGCCGAAACCGGCCATGCGGCCACCCAAACCGCAGCCGACGACCTTCGTGATCACGCCGAGAACCGTCATGATCGCAATGAACACGATCATCTTCGTATCATCCACGCCTGTGGTCTG
>ENA-OQAR01000021-OQAR01000021.1-human-gut-metagenome-genome-assembly--contig:-NODE-21-length-31873-cov-5.137372_pt1 | contig 31873 bp, 40 predicted proteins | sample MGYA00242738_ERZ504533 | MGnify/ENA primary metagenome ERZ504533 (study PRJEB26092, sample SAMD00036276) | human gut metagenome | host: Homo sapiens | study: EMG produced TPA metagenomics assembly of... | reverse complement strand
CACCAACCGTGGCCTGCACCGCGCCAAAGCCTGCGGCGGCTAGAATCTCACACAGCGCGGCGGGGCTGGTATTGCGCCCGCCCGTCAAAAAAAAGGTCGGGCGGTCGCTCCGGCACTCTGCCGCAGGGGCGCAGGCACATCCGTGGGCGCTGACAAGGTGCCAGTTCTGCCACGGCCTGCCCAGCGCCGCGGCCAACAGCTGTACGCTGGAAATCCCCGGCAGCACCGTTACTTCCGCCCCCTGTGCCCGCAGCTTGGGCACCAGCGCCGCGGCACCGGAATAAAAGCCGGTATCCCCGCTGTAAACCAGCGCGGCGGTCTGGCAGGGCTCCGCTTGCAGGCAGGCCAGCACTTCATCCGGCTGGTAAATTGGCTTGCGGTTGGGGGTGCAGCCATCCGGCAGGTTTTGCAGCAGCCGCTTTGCCCCCAGAATCAGCCCTGCCGTTTGCAGGGCCTGCAAGCCCTGGGCAGTCAAACTGCCGGGCAGCCCGCTGCCCATGCCAACCAATGTAATCTTCATAACAGCTCCCTGCATCGTTGCAAAATTTCTTCGGCGGTCTCGCCGCATTCCTCCGGGCGGCGCAGTACAACCAGCGCAGCCCCGCTTTGGGCGGCAGCCTGGGCTTTCTCGGCAAAGCCGCCCGCGCTGCCGCCGTCCTTGGTGACAAGGTAACGGATGTGGAACTGCTGCATCAGTGCAAGGTTCAGTTCCAGCGTAAAGGGCCCCTGCATGGCAATGATGTTACGGTGCGGAATGCCCGCGCCCTCGCACGCCGTAATGCCCGCCACGGTGGGCAGCACCCGCGGGTACAGGCGGGCGGCATCCAGCCCGGCAAAGGCCGCAAGCTCCTTGGCGCCGGTGGTGAGCAGAACATTGCCCTGCGTTGCGGCTAAATACTGCGCGGCCTGGGCGGCACTGCCCAGCACCACACTGCCCGCGGGCAAGGTGCTGGCGGCACGCAGCAGGCGGTGGTACTCTACCCCGCTGCGTTGGCGGCGGCGCGGATGTTTTGGTTGGCTTCCACCGCGTAAGGGTGGGTGGCATCCACACAAAGGGCTGCGCCCTGCAAAAGCTCCGCCATGGCGCCGGGCAGCAGGCGGCCGGAATGTACGGTAATGCCGGGGGCCTGGCCCTGTTCCTCTGCCCCCAGGTCGGTTGCTACGCTGACGGTAACGGCAATGCCCAACGCGGCAGCGGCGCGGGAGAAATCCCGCCCTTCGGTAGTGCCGCTGAACACAACGATCCTCATACCCCGTGGTACCCCCGCGGCGTTACCATCCACCCGCTGACCTGGTGGGTGGCGCTGTTGCCGATGAACACCGTGGTGAACATATCCACGGTGGTGTGTTCCAGCTCGGCCAGTGTCATCTGGCTGCTCTGCTGGCCGGTGCGGCCAATGCTGCGCACCACGCCGCAAAGGGTACCTGCCCCCTTGCCGTTTTGCAACAGGATGCGAACCGCCTTTTGCAGGTAATCCGGCCGCCCTTTGGAGGAGGGATTGTACAGCGCCACGCAGAAATCCCCCATGGCGGCGCAGGCCAGCCGCTTTTCGATCATCTCCCACGGAGTCAGCCGGTCCGAAAGGGAGATCACGCAGAAATCATGGGCCAGCGGTGCGCCCAGCACGGCGGCACCGCTTAATGCGGCGGTCAGGCCGGGAACGACCTCCACTTCCACATCGGGGTATTCCGCCGCCAGCTCCAGCAGCGGGCTGGCCATGCCGTACACCCCGGCGTCGCCGGAGCAGACAAGCGCCACCGTTTTGCCGGTCTGGGCCGTTTGCAGCGCCCAGCGGCAGCGGTCAATTTCTCTGGTCATACCGGTGGCATAGGTTTCTTTTTCCGGGTACAGGGGGCGCACAAGGTCGATGTAAACGGTGTAACCGCACAGCACATCAGCCTCTTGCAACGCATGGCGGGCCTGCGCGGTCAAAAACTGGGCATCGCCAGGGCCAAGGCCCACAACGGATACAAGGTTACGCTTCATCGGTTTTCCATCTCCAATCCGGGGCAAAGGGGCGCACGGCAGCGGCAAAGGTCACGCCGGTATGCGCATATTTGGGCAGCAGCAGCGTGCCGCCGGAAGCCAGCACGGCGGCGCGCTCGCAGACGTTATCCACACCCGTCACTCCCTGCACAAAGCGGGAGGCGCTGAAAGTTCCGGGCACAGCGCGCAGCTGGGCGGCGGAATAAAAGCTGACCGGCCAGCCGTGGCTGCGGCAGAACTCCAGCAGACCGGGTTCGTTCTGTTTTAGATCAATGCTGGCGGCGGCGGTAATTCCGACCGGGGCCAAATTTGTATCGGCGCAGAACGCTGCAAACGCGGCTTCCAGCTGGGCGGCGGTGGTACCGCGCTTGCAGCCAACGCCCAGCACGCCAATGCGGGGGATCAGATGCAAAGCGTTCCCTGCGGGGTCATTGTCAGGGCAAAATCAGCGTCAGACGGTTCTTCGGCTTCCGCCACACCGGCGGGCGGGGTGCCCACAATGGCCCAGGGGGAAGCATACCGCACCGTTTTGCCGGCCAGCAGTGCCCCGCTGACGAATTTAATGCGCGGGGTTTCCCACACAGCGCAGTTTTGTTTTTGGCCCACTCATCCACGGCAAACAGGCCGTTGGCATCGGTCGCGTGGTGATCACCGGCACCGCACCACAGGCGGCAGCCAGCCGGCAGGCCAGGTCATTTGCGCCGCCCAGATGGCCGGAGAGCAGCGGCACCGCAAAGCGGCCGCATTCATCCAGCACCACAACGGCGGGGTCGGTGGCCTTGCTTTGGCAGTGGGGCGCAATGGCCCGCACCGCAATGCCCGCCGCCCCCACAAACACCAGGGCATCCGCCGCGGCAAACTGCTGGGCCGTCCACCCGGCCAGCGTCACCCCGCCCAGCCCGCAGCGGCTGACGGAGCCGGGGCAGGTTTGGGCCAGCTGCTGCGCCAGCGCCAGCCCCTTGGCCGTAAAGGAAGATACGCACAGTTCACGGTTTGGTCCCCTCGCGGTATTCGGTGGTAAAGGCGGGGTCGTACAGTTTGCTGCGGGCATAGCAGCGGCCAAGGAAATCCCCCACCACGATCAAGGCCGTTTTGGTGATGCCCGCCTGCTTGGTGCTTTGGGCCAGGGTGCCAACGGTGCAGCGCACGGTTTTCTGCTCCGGCCAGGTGGCCTTGTACACCACGGCGGCGGGGGTGCTTGCGGTGTATGCCCCCTGCAGCAGTGCTTCCTGCACTTTATCAATTAAGCCGATGGAGAGAAAAATCACCATGGTAGCGCCGTGGCTGGCCAGGCTGGCGAGCTTTTCCTTTTCCGGCACGGGGGTGCGGCCTTCCATGCGGGTAATGATGACCGTCTGGCTGACGGCGGGCAGGGTGTACTCGGCGTTCAGCGCAGCGGCGGCACCGCAAAAGCTGGAAACACCGGGCGTATCATCGTAAGCAATGCCGTCGGCGTCCAGCGCGTCCATCTGCTCCCGGATGGCCCCGTACAAACAGGGGTCCCGGTGTGCAGCCGCACAGTGGTTTTGTGTTCGGCTTCCATTTGGCGCATCACGGCAAGCACCTGTTCCAATGTCATTTCAGCACTGTTATAAATGGCGCAGCCGGCTTTGGCCAGCCCCAGCAACGCCGGGTTGACCAGGCTGCCCGCATAAATAATGCAGTCCGCCGTTTGCAGCAGCGCCGCACCGCGCCGGGTGATCAGATCCGGTGCGCCGGGGCCTGCGCCCACAAAATGTACCATACCTCATTGCTCCTTTTTCTGCCAGCTTTGCAGCAGCTGGGCGGCGGTCTCAGTCTGGCCCAGCGGCCCGGCCTGGTTGGAAAACAGTACAGCCCCCACCCGGAACGCCCCCGCCACGCGGCGGTCCAGATGCAGCTGGATGGCCTGCAATAGGCTTTCGAGCACCGGCTCCCGCAGGTTTTCGGCATCCAGAATGTCCAGGCAGGCGTCCGTTGTGGCGGCGTCCATCAGGGCGCGGCAGGTGGCCTGGCTGGCCCCGCAGAGCGCCGCATGGGCACAGAACAGCTCGGTGCGGCAATCCGCCATGCGGGAATGGGTGTTCATAATGCCGCCCGCCAGCTTGACCAGCTTGCCGATGTGCCCCACCAGCAATACCTCTGCAAACTGCTCCGCAGCGGCCATATCCAGCGCATCCCCCATAAAGTTGGAGCACTTGACCACCGGGATGCTGCTGTATTCCGGCAGGTTTTGGGCCAGGTAGTCCAGCCCATAGTTGCCAGGGGCCAGGATCAGCCGCTTGAGGCTTTGCTCCCGCAGGGCGGCCTGGTGGATCTCCAGCTGCACGGTATCCAGGATGGCCTGCTGGCTCATGGGCTCCACAATGCCGCTGGTGCCCAGGACGGAAAGCCCGCCTTCCACCCCGATGTGGGGGTTAAAGGTGCGTTTGGCGGCTTCCTCGCCCCCCTCGATCGAGATCATTACGTCAAAGCCGCCGTCATACCCGGCTGCTTCGGCCTCCGCGTGCAGGGCATCGGTGATCATCCGGCGCGGCACATGGTTGATGGCCGCCTGCCCCACCGGCTGGTCCAGGCCGGGCTTCGTCACACGGCCCACACCGGGGCCGCCGTCAATCGTGACCTGGCCGGGGGCATCCGGCAGCAGGGTGATGTCGGCTATGACTGGCAGGCCGGTGGTAACGTCCACATCGTCCCCGCCGTCCTTGCGGATGGCGCACTGGGCGCCGGCGGCTGTTTTGCGGCAGTAGATGGGCGCAACTTCCACCACAATGCCTTTTGGAGTGCGCAGGCCGACGGATTCCGGCGCTTTACCGGTCAGCAGCAGGCGGGCGGCCCCGGCAGCGCCAAGGGCGGCGCAGGTGCCGGTGGTGTAGCCGCAGCGCAGCAGCTTTTGCCCGCTGCGGATGTAATGTTCAAACCTGGGCGGCTCCTGTTTGGCGGGTCTCCGTTCGGGTTCACGCTCCGGCTGGGGGCCGTACAGTGCTTCATACTGCTCTTTGGTCAGGCGGTACAGCGTGCGGATGTTCTCTGCGGCAAACGCGTCTTTCGGTGTCATCACGCCGGAAACGCCCTGCGGCGATACGCACACCACGGTATCCGCAATTTTTTTTTGCGCCAGCTCCAGCTCGTGCAGGCTGACAATGACGGCCACCTGTTTTTCCTGTGCCAGCTGGCGCAGGATGGTCAGCAGCTCAATTTTGCCTTTGATGTCTAAAAATGACGTTGGTTCGTCCAGCAGGATAATTTCCGGCTGCTGGCAGACGCGCGGGCCAGCAGAACGCGCTGGCGCTGGCCATCACTGATTTTGGTAAGTCCCGGTCGGCCAGCTCATCCGCCTGCACCAGATGCAGAGCATCCCGCACCTGCATCCTGTCCTGCTCGGACAGGATGCCCAGCGTCCGGTGTAGGGGTAGCGCCCGGCAGCGGCCACATCAAAACAGGTGGTCAGCTCGGTGTGGCGGGTGTGGGGCAGCATCAGGGCCATTTTGCGCGCGCGGGCATTGGGGGTGTAGGTTGTCAGGTTTTGGCCCTGCAGCAGCACAGCGCCGCTTTGCGCCGCCAGCTGCCCGGCCAGCGTTTTGAGCAGGGTGGATTTGCCCGCGCCGTTGGGGCCAATCAACGCTAAGATCTGCCCGCGCTGCACGCCAATGCCAATGTTTTGTAATAGCGGCGTTTTGCCGTACCCGATGGCAAGATCCTGCGTTTGGCAGTAAAATGCTTCGCTCATGCCCGGCCCTCCCCGCTTTGGCGGCGCACCAACAGCCAGATGACTACCGGCGCACCAAATACCGCTGTGACGGAGCTGATGGAAAGCTCGGTGGGGGCAAACAGGCTGCGGGCGATCAGATCGCACAGCAGGCAGAACGCCGCCCCACCCAGCGCACAGCCCGGCAGCACATGCAGCGGCTTGGCGCTTCCCAACGCCTGCTTGACCAAGTGCGGCACCGCAATACCCACAAAGGAAATGGGCCCCGCAAACGCCGTGACGCAGGCGGCCAGCAAACTGGAAAGCAGCACCAGCGCCACGCAGAACGGCCGCACAGCCACACCCACGCTTGGGCATACTGCTCCCCCATCTGGTAGGCGGCCATCGGCTTGGCCAGCAAAAAGGCCGCGGCCAAACAGGGCAGCACCACCAGCGCAGCGGCGGCCACATTGCCCCAGGTCATGCCGGAAAAGCTGCCCATGGACCAGTTGTGCAGGTTGACGATGTTGGAATCCTGTGCAAAGGCCACTACAATATCGGTGACGGCGGAGCAGATATAGCCGATCATCACGCCGCAGATGACCAGAATGCTCATGCGGTGTACCCGGCGCGCCACGCTGAGCACAAAGGCCATGGCAGCCATGGATCCAGCAAAGGCGGCCAGAATCAGGGTGAGCGAGTTGGTCAGCAGGCCGTGGTTCAAAAATACCACCATCGTCAGCGCAACCACCAGCTTGGCCCCACTGGAAATGCCCATGACAAACGGCCCCGCAATGGGGTTGGCAAAAAAAGGTTTGCAGCAGGTAGCCCGCTACCGAGAGCGCCGCCCCCAGCAGCACCACCATAACGCGCGCGGCAGGCGCAGCTGCAATAGGATATTGGCGGCCAGTTCATCCTGCCCGCGGCCCAGCAGCGCCTGCACCACGCCGCGCGGCGAAATTGCCACACTGCCCCAGAACAGGTTGAGCGCAAACAGCCCCAGCAGCGCCGCCGCAAGGGCTACATATGTAATTGTCAGGCGCTTGGTGTGCATGGCGCTGCCTTTCTGCAATAAAATTATTCTACATGCGTTAAAAATGTCAGTTTACTGTCCGCGGGGGTGCCCTCGGTAAACACGCGGTTCATATCCAGAATCAAATCCGGAAGCTCCATGCTTTGCTGGAACAGGCTCTGCGCGGTACACCACACATTGCCGTTCTGCACGGCCTTGAACTGCGCCAGCAGCGGGCATTTTTCCACCAGCTGTTCGGTGCTGGCAATGCTGCCCTCAATGGTGCTGTTGTAGAGCAGCACATCGGCGTCCTTGGCACCGGCGTAAAAATCTTCCAGCGAAAGATTGATGGTGGCCAGATTGTTGCCGTTGTCCGTTAAATCAGCAAACACATAGCTGCCGCCCGCCATCTCGATCATGCGGGCCACATAGTCGCTGCCTTTGCGCACCGTGACAAGGTTGTTGGAAGTGATGGAGAAAAAAACGCCACCGTTTTGCCGGTGGGCTGCTGGTTTTCCAGCGGGGCAACGCGCTGTACCTGGGTGTCAAACAGCTGTTCCGCCTCCTGCTGTTTGCCCAGCAGAATGCCGTACAGCTTGACCCATTCCATGCGGGCCAGAGGGTCGGTTTCATAGCTGGAACGCTCCACCAAAACGGGGATGCCGAACTTTTCCAACTGCTCTTTGACCTCCGGCGTATGGTAGATCATGGTGTTTTCAATGGCAAGGCCGCAGCCGGAAGCCAGAATGGTTTCATAGTCCGGAGCGCTGTACTTGCCCGCATAGGCAATCTGCCCCGCCTGCATGGCGGCTTTGGCTTCGGGCAGGTACCAGCCATCCGCCTTGGTGCCGGAAAGTGCAATGCTGTCCAGCGCGCCCAGGCTGATGATGGGGTCCATAGCGGAGGTGGAAACCAGGTAGACATTCTCAATGGGCTGTTGCAGCACGGTGGTGCCCTGGGGCAGATCCTCCGGCACGGCAGCGCCCTGCGGCACCACCAGATATTGGCTGTCCGCAATGGTGATCAGCTCGTACCCGCCGGTGCATTCATCCACGGTAAACTGTTTGGCGTATTGCAGCGGGTAGCTGCTTTCCACGGTAAGGGTGGGGGCAGCCGTGCTGCCGCTGCCCGCGCAGCCGGCCAACAGCAAAAGCGCTGCGGCAGAAAGTGCGGCACAAAGCCCAAAACGTTTCATCTGCATTATTCTGCGGGGGTCAGCGTGGCGCTGTCAAAGGTCAGGGTATAATCGATCTCGTGCGGGGTGCTCATGGCAACGGTATCGGCGGTAACGGCAAGGGCGGTATCCAGCGCAGCAACGGGGATTTCAAAGGTGGAGTTGCCTTCGGTGTTGGTGGGCAGGTACTTTTCTCCATCAATCAGCATATAGTCATAGTTGGGGCTGCTCCACACAATCACGGCGGTCATGGTGCCATCGGCAACCGTCAGGGCGGCAGGGCTTTCCACCGTGGCGCGCCCGGAGCCGCCCTCCAGTGTGACAGCGCAGGTGTAGCTGCCATCAGCAGGCACAGCGGCGGTTTCGGCAGCGGCATCTTCGGTCTTAGGCTCGGCATTGCGCACGCTGACGGTATGGTCGTACCAGGTGCCCTTGGTACCCAAAATGGCCAGCTGGAAGTCGGTATCCACAGCGTCCAGCGGAATATCATAGCCGTACACTTCATCGCTGGTGCCGTCGGAATAGGTCACAGCATCGGTGGTGGGCTGCAGCCAGTCGCTTTCGTGGCTGGGGGCATCCTCGGCAGTGCCCAGGTACAGGTTGACGATCTTTTTCGATGCCAGGCTGACATGGAAGGTCATTTTGCCATCGGCGACAGTCAGGGTGCCCTTGCCATCGCAGGCTTCGTTGGCGTGCACCATACTGCTGTCGGTTTCAAATTCGGCGGTATACACGCGTCCGGCAGAGCAGCTTCGGTCTGGGGTTCTACGGTGGGGGCGGTGGCTTCACTGCCGGCAGCCTCGGTGGCAGCGGGGGTGGAGTCAGCGGAAGAAGCACCGGTTGCGGTGGAGCCGCAGCCAGCCAGCAGAGCGGCCAGCACCAGGGCGGCCACAGCGCCGGAAATTACACGATTTTGTTTCATTGGGTGTTACCTCGCATTGTAAAAAATTGAAATGATAGAATAAAGGCAATACCGCATAATTCTAAGTGCCGATACGGCGAGCGAGGTGCGGCAGATGCCGTGCCGCAGCCGCCGGAGCGGTGCTTAAGCCGTCAGGCAGGAATTGTGCGGTGTTGCCTTGGGTTGGCGGGCATGGTTTGGCGAGAGGGGCTAAAGATTCAAAGAAAAGCGTGGGGACGCGCGGCACAGCCGCAGCGCAGCCCCATTTTGGCGCACAGCGTTTCCCCCCGGTCCGCACAAAACAAAAGCTGCCCGAAAAGACGTTGATCCTTCCGGGCAGTATGCATCATAAATCAGCCATTCAGGGAATCAATAGCGGCCTTGGTATGGTCAATGTAGATCTGCTGCACATCAGCAATTTCGCCCAGACCGGCAATCTGGGTATCCACGCTGTCAAAGCAGCCGGCGGCCTTGAACTGGCTCAGCCAGGAATCTGCGTCATCGCCAGCCATATCGTTGTTGGCATGGTCACCGGCAACCACCATCAGGGGGCGCAGGACAACCTTGGTGTAACCGGCTTCCTTGATCTTTTCGATCACAGCCTCGCAGGCGGTGTCTTCCGGCTCGCCCTCAACAGTGCCAATGAACACATTGTCATAACCCAGGGTCTGCATGGTCATCTGCATCTGGCTGTAGCTGATCTTTGCGGTGTGGGAAGTGCCGTGGCCCATAAACACAAAAGCAGTGCCATCGGCGGCAGCAGCGGCGGCGTCATCATAACCAGCGGCGGCAACAGCCTCGGTGGTGATGGCAGTGGCAACAGCTTCCTTATCAGCGTTGATTTCGGTAGCGTCAGCGCCAACTTCGCCCAGCAGGGGCTCAGCAATGGCAACGCTTTCGAACTTATCCGCGTACTCGTTCACAGCTTCGCACATTTCGTCGTACTCAGCGCCGTGCATCAGGTGGGTAGGCTGAACAACCAGGTTCTTAACGCCGTTGGCAACAGCGCGGTCCAGAGCCTGCTTCATGTTATCGATTTTCTCGCCATCGCGGGCCTGCACATGGTTGATGATGATCTGTGCGGTGAAAGCGCGACGGACGGACCAATCCGGGTAAGCGGCCTGCAGGGCATCCTCGATGCCCTTGATATCTGCCACGCGGCTGCTGTTGAAAGAGGTGCCAAAGCTGACGACCAGCAGTTCGTTTTCGCCGATCTCATCCCCATTGCGGGAATCGTCCAGGTTGGCATCGCCGGTATTGCGGCCAAAGTAGTCGGGGTCAGCGTTCTCGCCTTCCACCAGCTCTTTCTGGGTATCGGTCAGGGTGTCCCATGCCTGCTTGGCAGCTTCGCACTGGGCGTCGGTGTCATCGGTGCGCTCCTGCACATAGATGGCATCGATCAGGTCTGCACATTTCTTTGCGGCCACTTCGTCTGCATCTCCCTCGTCTGCGCTTTCAGCGGGTGTTTCGGTGCTTACAGCCTCGCTTTCGGCGGGGGCACTGCTGGCAGCCATGCTGTCAGATGGCGCACCACAGCCAGCCAGCAGGGCGGCGGCCAGAGCCAGTGCGGTCAGCACGGCAGCGGGCTTTTTCAGGTTGTTGTGTTTCATGTGTTTTGCTTCCTTTCTCCTATGGCAAATCCATTTTCTGAAAAACAGGTACAGGGAACAAAACCCAGGCGCAGCAGCTTTGCAGACAAAACTGCCACAAAAAAAACGAGGGTCTTTCTGTGTGCAGAACGGCAACGCAAAAAAAGACCCCCCGGATTTTCCATGAGCTTTTCAGGTACAACCAATTCCTCGTGATCTGGAGCAATGCTCCCGTACCAACAGCGGGCAGGTTCCTGGCTGAAAGCTCAACGCCTGCCGCCGCCTTCCCAAGCAATGCTCAGTGACCGGTGCAAATGCACCCTAGCGGCAGTCCCTTATCACAGTGACGAGATCGTGCGGGATTTGCACCCGCTTCCCTTTTACCCTTTCCAGAGCGCCGGAAGGCTCAGCCGCCCGGCAAACAATGAAAGGCACCTGCTGTTTTTATATTCAGTTTCTGACTCATTGTAGCACATTGCATCCAAAAGCGCAAGGTGCTGTTTGTATGTTCTGCCGAATTTTTTCGGCCTTCCTGGGCGTCCTTACAGCCGCCGGTGCAAAATCTCACACAAGCGTTTCACATCCAGCGGCTTGGCGGCATGCTCGTTCATACCGGCGGTTTTGGCCGGCTGCACATCCTTGGCAAAGGCGTTGGCCGTCATGGCAACAATGGGCACCTGCGCGGCATCGGCTTTGGGCAAAGAACGGATGGCCGCGGGGCGCGTTTTTGTATTTTGTCGGTTTACAACTTTAAATCGCTTGCAGTTGGCATGGCAGTGTGGTAAGCTAATATGGATTTAATATGGTAGCGGTTATCTATGCCGCCGTGCGGGCCGCTGCCTTTTCCCGCGCGGCAGCACAAATAAAAATGGGAGAAAACAATATAAGTTTATGAAGAATCGTGAACGGCTCGGAAGCCGGCTTGGCTTCATTATGCTGTCAGCTGGCTGCGCCATTGGCTGCGGCAATGTGTGGAAATTCCCCTGGATGTGCGGCCAGAACGGCGGCGGCAGTTTTATGCTGCTGTACATTATTTGTCTGGTCGTGCTGGGTCTGCCCGCCATGACGATGGAATTTTCCGTTGGGCGTGCAGCGCAGGCCAGCCCTATCCGCATGTACCAGAAGTTGGAAAAGCCCGGCTGCAAGTGGGGCATTTTCGGCATTGCCAGCCTGATTGGCAACATTGCCCTGATGGCATTTTACACCGTGGTGACCGGGTGGATCATCTATTATTTCATCAAGTTCCTTACCGGCCAAAACGCAGATTTCGGATTTACCCAGATGATTACGAACCCCACGGTGAATGTGGTGTTTTTGCTGGTGACCGTTGTGGTAGCATTTGCCATTTTAAGCTTTAACCTGCAGGGCGGGCTGGAGCGCATTACCAAATATATGATGCTGGCCCTGTTGGTGCTGATGCTGGTGCTGGCGGTGCACAGCCTGCCCCTGCCGGGCGCGGCAGAAGGCTTGAAATTTTACCTGGTGCCGGATTTTGGAAAGATCGATGGCAGCGTTGTGGTGGGCGCCATGAACCAGGCGTTCTTTACCCTTTCCGTTGGCATGGGCGGCATGGCGATTTTTGGCAGCTACATTGAAAAAGAACACTCCCTGATGGGGGAATCCGTCCACATTATTGTGCTGGATACTTTGGTTGCGGTGCTGGCCGGCATCATCATGTTCCCCGCCTGCTTTACCTATGGGCTGGAAGTGAACGCCGGGCCCAGCCTGCTGTTTGATACCATGGCTACCGTGTTCAACAACATGACCGGGGGCCGCTGGTGGGGCACGCTATTCTTTTTGTTCATGGTGTTTGCCGCACTTTCCACCGTGTTGGGCGTGTGCGAAAACATCCTTGCCATGGTGCGGGAGCTGACCGGGTTAAGCCGCCCCAAGGGCGCTTTGCTGTGTGGCGTGGGCATCTTTCTGTTGGCGCTGACCACCGCGCTGGGCTACAGTGTACTGCATTTCCAGCCGTTTGCCGCGGGCACGGCCTGGCTGGATCTGTGGGATTTCATTGTTTCCAATAACATTTTGCCGCTGGGTTCACTGGTATTGGCGCTGTTCTGCTGCAACTCTTTCGGTTGGGGGTGGGACGCTTTTGTTCAGGAGGCCAACACCGGCAAAGGCTTAAAAGTGCAGCCCTGGATGAAGCCGATCTTCCGTTTTGTGGTGCCCGCCGCCATTGCGTTCATTTATATTTACGGCATGGCAACTTTTACATGGAATTGATCCCCCCGCTTTTTATAAAACCTTATGGCAATACCGCATAATTCTAAGTGCCGATACGGCGAGCGAGGCACGGCATCTGCCGGAGCGGTGCTTAAGCCGCAAGGCGGGAATTGTGCGGTGTTGCCTTATCTTTCCCTGCAGGCAGTGTGGCGGCGTTCCGTCATTCTGCCTGCTTCTTTTTGCCCAATTTGGCGGGAATACCAAAATCTCCGTTTAACATTGCGCTTTCGCCACCCGGATGTTAAACTGTTAACAAGAGTATACCGCGATAAACACATGTAAGGAGCACCCCCATGGACAACGTGAAAATTCTGGAAGTAAAACAGAGCATTTTTGCTTCCAATGATGAACAGGCCACCCAGCTGCGGCAGAGCCTGAAAGAAAAAAAGATCTTTCTGCTGAATTTGATGAGCGCACCGGGCAGCGGCAAAACCACCACCCTGCGCAGCACCATTGCCGCGCTGAAAGATGAGCTGCGCATCGGTGTGATGGAAGCGGACATTGATTCCGATGTGGACGCCAAAGCCATTGCCGCTGCCGGGGCAAAAGCCATCCAGCTGCACACCGGCGGCATGTGCCACCTGGATGCCGAGATGACTCGCCAGGGGCTGGAGGGCCTTGGCCCCCAGGATGTGGACCTTGTGGTGCTGGAAAAACGTGGGCAACTTGGTCTGCCCGGCAGAGTTTGACACCGGTGCGGTGAAAAACGCGATGATCCTATCCGTGCCCGAAGGGGACGATAAGCCATTGAAGTACCCCCTGATGTTTCAGGTGTGCGACGTGGTTCTTATCAACAAAATTGACGTTTTGCCGTATTTTGATTTTGATATGGACAAATGCCGGGAATATATCGCCATGCGCAACCCCAACGCAAAGGTCATCCCCATCTGCGCCAAAACCGGCGAGGGCATTGCCGAATGGACCGATTGGCTGCGGGAGCAGGTGAAAGCGTGGCAGGCATAAGGGCACAGCAAACCCGGACCGCCTGCAAAGCAATGCAAACGAAGCAGAACATGCACAGAGCAATAAAAGGAGCAAGCCATGAGCGAACCGACCGCTTTCCCACTGGACGAAAGCAAGCTGCCGTTCAAGATCCCCAAGGACACAAAGCCGCGGGAAAAAATTATGAAGCTGGGGCAGATGATCACCGACCGTGTGCCCGCCAAGCTGCGCCGCCTGACGGTGGAGGACCCCGAATATTGGGGTCTGGCCAGCATTGTGACTGACGAAATGGCCGATGTTGCCCTGAAAATGAAGGTGCGCCAGCCAATGACCCTGCCGGAACTGGAAAAAGCCACCGGCAAACCCGCCAAAGAGCTGGAGCCCCTGCTGTATCAGATGAGCTGCGTTGGCCTGTTGGAATACAACTGGGAGAACCCCCGCCGCGAAAAACAGTACATTCTGCCCATGTTTGTGCCCGGCAGCGCCGAGTTCTTTAACATGAACAAACAGCAGATTGCCGACCACCCCGAAGTGACCGCCTTTTTTGAGCGGATGACCTTTTTGCCGCTGGAACACATTACCGCCATGGTGCCCCCAGGCGGCGCAGGCATTGGCATGCACGTAATCCCGGTCGAAAAAGCCATCGAGACCGAAAACCACTCGCTGGATATCGAACACATCTCCCACTGGCTGAAAAAATACCAGGGCAAGTATGCCGCCGGCCCCTGTTCCTGCCGTATGTCCCGCGCCGCCATGGGCGAAGGCTGCGGCGATGACCCGGATGACTGGTGCATCGGCGTGGGCGATATGGCGGACTATCTGGTGGAAACCAACAAGGGCCATTATGTGACCTATGACGAAGTGATGCGGATCTTGCAGAAAGCCGAGGACAACGGCTTTGTGCACCAGATCACCAACATTGACGGCGAGAACAAGATTTTTGCCATCTGCAACTGCAATGTCAACGTCTGCAACGCCCTGCGCACCAGCCAGCTATTCAACACCCCCAACATGAGCCGCTCGGCTTACGTTGCCAAAGTGGAACCGCAAAACTGCGTTGCCTGTGGCCGCTGCGTGGAGTTCTGCCCCGCCGGTGCCGTTAAGCTGGGCCAGAAGCTGTGCACCAAAAAACGGCCCGGTGCAGTACCCCAAGCAGGAACTGCCCGACACTGTAAAGTGGGGCCCCGAGAAATGGGCGGTGGACTACCGCGATAAAACCGCATCAACTGCTATGATACCGGCACCGCCCCCTGCAAAACCGCCTGCCCCGCCCACATTGCGGTGCAGGGCTACCTGAAAATGGCCGCGCAGGGCCGCTACCGCGATGCACTGGCGCTGATCAAAAAGGAGAACCCCTTCCCCGCCGTGTGCGGGCGCATCTGCAACCGCCGGTGCGAGGATGCCTGCACCCGCGGCACCGTGGACCAGGCAGTGGCCATTGATGCCGTGAAAAAGTTTGTGGCCCAGCAGGACCTGAACGCCGCCCACCGCTATGTTCCGCCGGTGGTGCAGCCCTCTTTGCAGGGGCCGTGGCCGCAAAAAAATTGCAATCATCGGCGGCGGCCCGGCCGGGCTTTCCTGCGCGTACTTCCTTGCGCTGCAGGGCTACCGCCCGACTGTATTTGAGAAAAACGAACACCCTGGCGGCATGCTGCGGTACGGCATCCCCAGCTTTAAGCTGGAAAAAGATGTGATTGATGCGGAAATTGACATCCTGCGGGAGCTGGGTGTTACCATCCGCTGCGGTGTGGAAGTTGGCAAGGACGTTACCCTTGCCCAGCTGCGCGCCCAGGGGTACAAGGCGTTCTATCTCGCCATCGGCTGCCAGGGCGGCCGCACAGCAGGGGTTCCCGGCGAGGACGCTGCGGGCATCCAGACCGCCGTTGCGCTGCTGCGCACTGTGGGCGGGGACGAAAGCCACAAAATGACCGGCAAAACCGTGGTGATCGGCGGCGGCAATGTTGCCATTGATGCCGCCCGCGTTGCTCTGCGCTGCGGGTCCAGCGATGTAACGATGGTCTGCCTGGAACCGCGGGAAAAGATGCCCGCTTCCACTGAAGAGATCGCCGAGGCGGAGGAAGAGGGCACTGCCATCCGCTGCGGGTACGGCCCCAAGGAATTTTTGACAAAGGACGGCCATGTGTGCGGCGTGGTGCTGAAAAGATGCACCGGCCTGTACGATGCCGAGGGCCGCTTTGCCCCCACCTATGATGAAAGCGTGACGATTACCCTGCCGTGTGACAATGTTGTGCTGAGCATTGGCCAGTGCATCCAGTGGGGCAACCTGCTGGATGGCGAAGCCGTGCAGCTTGGCCGCGGCCAGGGCGCTGTGGCCGATGCCATGACTTACCAGACTGCCCAGTCGGATATCTTTGTGGGCGGCGATGTGTACACCGGCCCGCGCTTTGCTATTGATGCGATTGCCGCAGGCAAGCAGGGCGCCATCTCCATTCACCGTTTTGTGCAGCCCAACACCAGCCTGACCATTGGCCGCAACCGCCGCGATTTTTATGAGCTGGATAAAACCAATCTGGCCCTTGGCGATTATGACCGCGCACCCCGCCAAGCAGCCGGAATGGATGATGCCATCGACGCGCACCGTTCTTTCCGGGATGCCCACCTGACCCTGACCGAAGCGCAGGTAAAAACCGAAACAGCCCGCTGCCTGGGCTGCGGTGCCAGCGTGGTGGACCCCAACAAGTGCATTGGCTGCGGCGTTTGCACCACCAAGTGTGAATTCGATGCCATCCACCTGCACCGCGACCTGCCAGAATGCAGCACCATGGTGCGGTCGGAAGATAAGTTCAAGGCCATTCTGCCTTACATGGCAAAGCGCGAAGTGAAGATCCGCTTTGGGAAAAAGGATAAGTAAATGCACGAACTTGGCATTGTGTTCCACATCATCCGCACGGTGGAGGATGTGGCCAAAGAAAACCACGTTGCCCGCATCCAGCGGGTAACACTGCAATTAGGCGAGGTTTCCGGCGTGGTGGAAAGCTACCTGCAGGACTGCTGGAAATGGGCCGCCGCCAAATCAGAGATTTTGCCCGGTGCCGCGCTGACCGTGGAGCAGATCCCCGCCATTACCCTGTGCGAAGACTGCGGCCAGCAGTACCCCACCGTGCCCCATGGCCGCACCTGCCCCCACTGCCAAAGCCCCCATACCCACCTGCTGCAGGGCAACGAGATGATGATCAAAGAAGTGGAAGCCGTGGAGCCGGAGACATCCGAAGCTTCCGGCTGAGAAAAATTCCCCGCACAGGCTGCGTTATGCGGCCTTGTGCGGGGATTTTTTGTATTTGCGGGCGGGTTTATGCTATACTTGAAACTGGTATTGTGAAAACGGAAAGGATGAACCATTCCCCATGCGGCAGATCGACTTTGAACACGGCGGCATTGCACAAAACATCTTGAAAGCAGCGCTGCCCATGTTGGTGGCGCAGGTGCTGAACCTGCTGTATAACATTGTGGACCGCATTTATATTGCGCGCATCCCGGATATCGGCACGGCGGCGCTGGGCGCGGTGGGGCTTTGCTTCCCCATTATTGTCATTATTACGGCGTTCAGCAATTTGTTCGGCAGCGGCGGCGCACCGTTGTTCGCCATCGCCCGCGGCAGCGGGGATAAGGCCCGTGCCGGGCTGATTTTGAACCTGGCCTGCACGCTCTTGTTGTGCTGCGCCGGTGTATTGATGGTCATTGGCCTGCTGTTTGCCCGGCCCATTCTGGTCTTATTCGGTGCTTCGCCGGAAGCATTGCAGTATGCGCTGCCGTACCTGATGCTGTACTTGCTGGGCACCTACCCTTCCATGCTCACAACAGGGCTGAACCCGTTCATCAATGCGCAGGGCTATGCCACAGCCGGTATGCTCAGCGTGGTGATCGGCGCAGCGGCCAACCTGGTGCTGGACCCGGTGTTTATCTTTGTGTTGGGCATGGGCATCCGCGGCGCGGCGGCTGCCACGGTGCTTTCGCAGCTGCTTTCGGCGGCGTTTGTGGTGTATTTCCTGCGCTGCAAGTCGGAATACCGCGTGCAGCCGCTGCCCTTGCGTCAGCTGCCCGCCAACAGGCGCTGCATCGGCGATATCGTCAGCCTTGGCACAGCGGGCTTCATCATGCAGCTGACCAACAGCGTGGTGACGATCTGCTGCAACAATGTGCTGTCCGTGACCGGCGGCGATGTGTACATCTCGGTCATGACGATCATTTCCAGCGTGCGCCAGATGGTGGAAACGCCGATTTATGCCATTACCGAGGGCTCTTCCCCCATTATCAGCTACAATTACGGCGCACGCCGCCCCCGCAAGGTGCTGCGCGCCGCCGTCTCCATGGCCCTGATGGCTTTGGTATACACCCTTACGATCTGGGCGGTCATTCTGTTGGCACCGCACTTCCTCATCTCCATTTTCAGCAGCGATCCCACCCTGCAGGCGGATACCATCCCCTCCATGAAGCTGTATTTTTCCACCTTTGGTTTTATGCTGCTGCAATATGTGGGCCAGACAGTGTTCAAATCGCTGAACAAGCGCCGCCACGCGGTGTTTTTCTCGCTGCTGCGCAAGGTCATCATTGTGGTGCCGCTCACCTACCTGCTGCCTTATGCTTTTGGCATGGGCACCGACGGCGTGTTTGCTGCGGAGCCGGTTTCCAACGTGATCGGCGGCAGTTTGTGCTTTATTGTAATGCTGATTACCGTTTTGCCGGAGCTGAAACGGATGGATCGGGAGGATGCGAAGACAGCAAAATAGCAGAGTTGGCCGTGCAAAGCCTTTTACAAAAGGTGCTTTGCGTAGGGGCCGGTTGGCGGGTCATTTCTTTGCAGTGTTTTTGTCGATATATCGTTTGTAAAGTATGTTTGCTTTACGCTTTAGAAGTACGTACAAGCGCATATTCTTATTTTGTTTCAAACGGTTTTCTCACTTTCAATAAGCAGAAGAAATAAAGAAAAAACTCTCCCTCGGCGGCCAGATATACGGAATCAAACCGGCATGGCCAGAGGGAGAGTTTTATTTTTATCTGGTAGTGTTATCGGAACAGCAAGCATCGTCCCCTACAAACACTTTTCACGCTTGCGGCATGATAGAATGATATTGCCTTGCTCTTTTAGCCGCTTATTCCGCCACGGTTCTATCCAGCATAGCCGTTATCCCCTCCGCCAGCTGTTCGGCGGCCTGGGTTGTTGTCAGCTCTCCGTTGCTGCAGGCAGTCAATACGGCGGCGTACAAGCCGTCCGGCACAGCGGCCAGAGCCGGGCTTTCAAATGTGGGGTCAAGTGGGAAATCCACAAAAGCCATCATGCGGTTGTTGGCTTCCACCACCAGCGGGTTCACCCAGGCCTGCCGCTGTGGCAGCCGTACGGCCAGTGACGGAATCCGGCAAACCGCAGGCAGTGCCCATGATGGAAGCACCCATATCCTCGTTCAGCAAAAAGTTGACCAGAATCGCCGCTTCTTTCGGGTGCTGGCAGCTGCTGTTGATGGCAAGGGCCAGATATACTTTAGAAAATCCGCCGTTGGCCTGCCCGCCAAAGGCGATCTCATCCCCTACCAAAAAGCCGCTGGCATTTTTTAACGCACTGCGGTAGGTTTCGCGTCGGCATCCCAGGCAAAGGTACCGGCGTACTGGCCGTTCTGCCACATGGGGGTCTGGTCCAGCGTCCCGTTTGTCTGCTGGGCGGCAAGGGTGGGCATGACATGGTTTTCTTCCAGCGCCTGCAAAAATTCCAGCCCGGTTTTGATCTCGTCTGCCGAATATTGCAGCTGGCGATCCACCACCCACGCTTTGCCAGTGGTAGATTCCAGATAACTGACCATCAGGTTCATGCGGGCGGCTGCATCCATGGCCAGGGGGTAATATTCCTCCCCCAGCACCTCGCGGAAGGTGTTGCCTGCGGTCAGCAGCTCCTCATAGGTTTTGGGCGCATCGATCCCTGCCTGTTCAAAAGTGCAGGTGTTCCAATAAAAAATGCGGCCTGTCACCGACATAGGCACAGCCAGCAAAGCGCCATCCACTGTGCAGGCATCCAGCGCACTCTGGCTGAACTGCTCCAGATCGATCACATCGCTATATCCGTTCAGGTCAACAAACTGGTCAGCATTTTGGCCCGGCCAGGTCCAGTCCACCTGCATCACATCGGCGGTTTGATCCTCGTCAGCGGTGGTGCCGTAGATGGTTTCTACAGTAATATATTGCAGTTTTGCCTCAAATGCCTGGATGGCCTGCTGGTAGGTTTCGGTGCGGGCATCGTCCCCCCACCAGCTCATGGTCAGGGTAACGGGTTCCGGCTGAGTGGATGCCTGTCCGGGGGCAGACTGCTGCGCCGTGCCGCAGGCGGCCAGCTGCAATGCCAGTGCGCCAACCAGCGCAAGGGCTGCGGCGTTTGCTGTTGTTTGGTTCATCGGGTTCCCTTTCTTGCAGTTGCCTGCAATGTGGATTTGCGGTTACCCCTATTATAGCGGATTCCTGTTTTTCTGTCACGGGTTGGGCGGATAATTTTGGGGGCAATTTTTGCGGCATGGGAAAGGTTGGTATAAATTGTCAAGTTTGTAACGCCCCCGCCGTGGAGAAACCTTACCGCAGTACAAATATGCAATAACCCAATCCCCCTATGTAAGAGATAGCGTCCTTGGCCGCCCGACGGATAGCAAAAGGGCCGCAGGCGCTTTTGCTGCCTGCGGCCCTGCCCGTGGGCCGGACGGAGCGCCCCGCGAGGATACTTTTGAATATTAACAGCGGCTTACGGCCGCCAAACAGGCATTTTGCCGCTGTATATCATCACTTTACCACAGTCACATTCTCGGTGTCCTGCCAGCAGAAATCCTGATCGAACCACGGGTCCATAGAGCTGTCTTTGCGGATAACGACGTCCTCGCAGCGGATGCTTTTGCCATGTACGCAGGTAAAGCCATTCACTTTTCCGGGAATCATGCCGGGCACCTCGCTGGGGCGCAGGTCCCAATGGTCAATGGGCCATGCGGTCTGCTTGCGGATGTCCACCCGGATGTGGCGGAACGAGATATCTTCCAGGCTGTTGCCCTCGCTTCCGTGCAGGAAAATGCCGTTTTCGCCGCTGCAGTTAATGTTTTCAAAATGTACATTGCGGATATGCCCCGCCCTGTTGCCCTGTTTGCGGTCCACCGCCGTCACACAGATGGCTTCGGCTTCGCCCCACCACTGGTCAGAGAACATGCGGGTGTTGATGTGCAGGTTGGCAAAGGTCACGTTTTCAATGTTACCGCCATCACGCAGCATCAGAGAGATGCCGCGGTTGGTGCGGGAGATAACGCAGTTGGTGACGGTAATATTGCGGAAGTCCGAAACGCTCTCGGTGCCAAACTTGATAGCGGCACTGGTGGAGGTCAGCGTACAGTTGGAAACCACAATGTTCTCACACGGGCCAAGATCTGCATTTTTCTCAGTGGTCTTGAACACGATGCAGTCATCGGCGGATTCAATATGGCAATTGTTGATGCGCACATTGCGGCAGTGGTCGGGATCAATGCCGTCGCAGTTGACCATTTTCAGGTTATTCAAAATGCGGATGCCATCAATCAGCACATCCTGGCAGCCCACCATATGCACGGTCCAGAACGCGCTGCGGGTCAGGGTGACTTCACGGATGGTCAGGTGCTGCACACCTTTCATCAGCAGCATGGGAATGCGCGGGTAATAGGTTCCCTCAATAAAGTTATGATCGATCTCGCCGTAAAAGTTTTCTTCGGAGCCATCGATTACGCCGCTGCCGCTGATGCAGACATCCTCGGCATCCTTAGCCATAATGAAATAATTCTTCGGCTCACCGTCATATTCGCAGTTTTCGTAAGAGGGCACTTTGAGCGATGTATCGCGGTAATGGTCGCGGTAGGCAGCTTCCACTTCCAAGAAGTCCTCTTTGTTTTCGCTGGCTTTCAGGCGGGAGCCATGCTCCAGGTGCAGCTCCACATGGCTGTGCAGCAAAATGGAACCGCATTTGTAAATATGGCCGCCCGGCACCAGCACTCGGCCGCCGCCGGCTGCCGCGCAGGCATCAATGGCTTTCTGGATGGCAGGGCCATCGTTTGTGGTGCCATCACCCACGGCACCATATTGCAAAATATCATAAATCATGATTGGCCTCCTTGGGGAGTATTCAGGGTGTATCAGCTGGGCCGAAAGCCCAGATAATCTTCACATGTAATCGTTGTTTTTCATTTTTCGATACACCTTAGAAGCTATTTTTTGTCATCATTGTGCACCGGCTTTATTTGGTGCGCAATGCTGATAAAACAGCTTCTTAAGGCAATACCGCATAATTCTAAGTGCCGATACGGCGAGCGAGGTGCGGCAGATGCTAAGCCAAAAGCGCAGATAATACTTTGTGTCTTATCGAGCATTTTGGCAACGCAGATGCCGTGCCGCAGCCGCCGGAGCGGTGCTTAAGCCGTAAGGCGGGAATTGTGCGGTGTTGCCTTAAATTTCGCAGAGCTTACCCGGCTCTGCAACGCGCACCTTGCCATCGGCCACAAACCAGATGGGCTGTGCCGACGGGTTATACAGCCGCTTGCCGTCTGCACTTTCGCGCGTGCTGCGCAGCGCGGTCAGGTAATCTGCAATCTGGCCATTGGTGGCATACCAGATATCCTGTGCGCCGTGCAGCTTTTCTGCCAGCTGCTCCATCAGGGGCCAGGTGTTTTCGCGCTCAAATTCAAAGCTGTGGCCCCAGATATAAAACAGCGGCATTTTTTCATATCCCGGAACATGCAAAAAACTTTTTCTGCGCGTTCCAGCAGCTTATCATTGTGGTGGCAGGTGGGTTTCCAGCGCAGCAGCTCCTGCGGCAGGGCAAAACTTCCGGTGCTTTCCACCGTGCGGCTGTACTGGATGCCCATGGCGCACAGCGCTTCCACCTGTTCGGGGTAGTATTCGCCAAAGGCATAGCTCATGCCCTGCACAATACCGCCGGTCAGTTCTTCCAGCGTCAGGCGGTCCTGCCACACTTCCCGCAGCCATTCAGTCTGGTTCATCTGGCGCGGGTGGCGGTGGGTCACGCCATGGCAGGCAATTTCGTGCTCGGCGTACAGGGTAGGCAGCTCGGCCTTTTGCACATAGCCGTCCTTATCCAGGTTGCCGGAGTTCAGGTGGAAGGTTCCCTTAAAGCCCGCCTGGTTAAAAATTTCGATCAGGCGGCGGTCATATACCTGGCCGTCATCATAACTGAACGTAATGGCTTTGGCCAGCCCACCGGGATACAGGTATTCCATCGTGTTCGCTTCCTTATTATATAATGTTTATTGCGGCGTCACCTGGGCGGATCTGCATCCGGCAGGTAGCGGGCCGTGCCCAGAATATTGCCATCCAGGTCGGTGGTAATGCGCAGGCCGGGGCCAGCGGTGAACACCTTGCGGCCATCCACAAAGCTTCCGCCTCGTGACCACTGTTCACGATCTCCCAGCTGCGGCCGTTCAGGGCTTGGGTATAGCGGCATTCCAGCGGGCAGGTGCCCCACACCACGGTATCCCGCACCAGGCTTACGCCGTACATGCGGGCGGTGTATTCCAGCACCGAGAGCATAGCCGGGCCGTAAGCATCCTGCGGGGGCTGGCCAGGTTCACAGATGACCGAAGGTTCGCCGGTAAAGGGGTCATACTGCTGCACAAAGCGGCACTGGGGGCCAATGGCCTGCATCAGCTTTTGCCCCAGTTGGGGAATCAGCTCATACATGCCGTAATTTTCCAGCGCACGGATGGCACGCTGATAGGTCAGCGCTTCAGCCTGGCCGCTCCAGTTGTTGGTGGTCACGTTGCGGAACAGCGGGTCGTTGGCGGCCACGCTGGGCAGCGGCATTTTTGGTCCAGAACTCCTGCGGGTTCAGCAGGTGCTCCTTGACAAAGCGCTCCGCCAAAGCATCCGGCAGGCTGTGCCAATACATGCAGCGCAGCGTGTTGTGGATCAGGGTGGGCATCTGGTTGTGGTTTTTGTCGCGGTCAAACATCGCGCCGCGGGCATCGTCCCACAGGTAGCTCACCATCTTATCCTGCACGGCTTTGGCCTTGGCGGCCCACTGGGCCTGTGCCTCGGCATCGCCGCTGATTCGTGTAATTTCCGCCAATGTTTCGCGGCAGGCATATGAGTAGCTCATCACATCCATCGAGGCAATGGGCACCGCTGTGCAGCCTTGGGGCGGGGTTTCCTCCTCCCACGGGTCGGGGGCATCGGCGTAACGCATGGCGTGGTCTTCGCCGGTATCGTACTTGCACCAAGTCTCCAGGCAGCCGTCCCCATCGGAATCGCGTACACGCCACAGGTAGGCGTCAAACGCTTCCAGCGTTTTGGCCAGCTGGGCCAGGTATTCGGCATCCTTGCCGCCCAGATAGTAAAGATCCAGCGCCGGTTCCGGGAAGCAGAAGCCCTGGAACTGTGAACTGCGGCACCACTTTGCCATCAATCACCGCAATGCTACCGGGAATCCGCCCGTCCGCACGCTGGTAGCGCATAAACATCAGGCTGTTGTTCAGGCCGGTGGCAAATCACGGCTGGCATACATTGCGCCGCCCATGGGCTGGGTTTCCAGCCAGATTTTTCATAGCCGCCGCCCTCAACCAGAACGGGGTCGCCGCCAAAGTTTTTAATGTTCAGGCGGCACTTTTCTTCCGCCTGTTTGACCAGTTGGGAAAGCAGCGGGTCTTTGGTTTCAAACCGGACGCCGGTGTTTGCCTGCATCATGGGAGCTCACCTCTCAAAATGTACGTTCAGATAATCAAAATCGGCATGGTTATGCAGCCCTGCCATATCGTGGGCATACACCCCCACATGCGCCCCGGTAAAACCGCGGCAGTGCTCGTCCGTCAAAATATCGGTGGGGCAGGCCGGGCCGATGGACTGCCACTCCCCCTGCGGCTGGCGGTAATAGAACTGCGCCATGCCGCGTCCGGGTGGTGGTCAGCTTAAAGTCCAGCGTGCCATCCGGCACGGGAACAGGGTCGCACACATCTTCCACCACACCAGTATCGCTTTTTAACAGTTCCAGCACCGGGGTACCATCCTCGGCGCAGGTCTTGCCCAGCAGGTAGAAGTTCATGCTGTCATAACAGTAGGTAAAACCGGCCATCTGCTCCGGGCAGACGGGGGCAAAGTCCATGCGGGTCTCGGCCTGCATTTCGTGCTCCTGCTGGCGGCGGGCCACCAGGGTAACATGGTGCAGCGAGTTCATGGATTCCTGCCCGGTCAGCCGCAGCCAGCCGGGGCGGACGGTCAGGTTCACACAATCGCCCAGCGGGGTGCGCGGCGTGGCATAGCCGGGGGCAAGGGCCGGAACGTCAAAGTCATCCTGTTCCGCCATTGCGGGCAGCTCCACTTCTGGCAAATCTTTTGGGGCGGGCACGGCGTTTGGGCAATTTTTTCCGCCGCAGGCCAGCCGCGGCCAGCCATCCTGCCAGGTGATTTTTTGCAGCGCTGTTTCGCGCCCCAGCAGGCTGCCGCGGGCAGAGTTCGGGCGGGAGCACAGGTGTGCCATGTACCATTCACCGTTCTGCGTTTCCACAAAGGAACCGTGGCCGCATTTCTGGATAGCGGTCAGATCGTTCTGATCCGAAGTCAGCAGCGGGTTGTCCGGCATTGTCTCATAGGGGCCGAACACGTTGTCCGACCGCGCAATTGTGACACAATGGGAGTACCCAGTACCACCTTCGGCCACAACCAGATAGTACCAGCTGCCAATGTGATAGATGCGGGGACCTTCGGTGCAGCCGATGCCGGAGCCGCTGTATACCTTGCGGCGTTCGCCCAGCAGGCGCCGGTTTCGGGGTCCATCTGCTGCACCAGCACGCCTTTGAAGCCGTTGACCATATTGACCAGGTAGCACTTACCGTCGGTATCATGCAGCAACGAAGGGTCGAATCCGATGCTGTTCAAGTACACCGGCTGGCTCCACGGCCCTGTGATGGAAGCGGCACGGCTCATATAGTTATGGGTGTTGTACCAACGGCCCTTTTTGGTGGTCACGTTGGTGACAAGCAGGTAGTAATACTGCCCATCCCAGCTCAGGTCCGGGGCCCAGATACCGCCGGAGTTGGGGTCCCCCCGCAGGTCCATCTGGCCGGGTTCGCGCAGCGGGCTTGGCAGCTGCTCCCAGTGGCCAGGTCTTTGGAATGGTACAGGTTGACACAGGGCCACCATTCAAAGGTGGATGTGGCAATGTAATAATCGTCCCCGGTGCGGATCATGCAGGGGTCCGGGCAAAAGCCGCGCAGGATGGGGTTCTGGATGGTTTTCATACAAACATCAGCCTTTCAGGCCGCTGGTGCCAATGCCCTGAACCAGATAGCGGTTGAAGAACAGGAAGATCAGGAACACGGGGATCAGCGAAAGGGTGGACATAGCAAACATTGCGCCGTAGTCCGTGGTGGAAGCAGAGTCGGCAAACAGTTTGATGGCGATGGATACAGTATAGGACTGCGGGCGGCTCAAGTAAAGCAGGGGGCCCATGTAGTCGTCCCACTTCCAGTAGAACTGAATGATAACAGTGGTTACGATGGAGGGTTTCATCAGCGGCAGGATGATGCGGCTGTAAATCTGGTATTTGCTGCAGCCGTCAATGGTAGCGGCTTCGTCCAGATCCTTGGGGATGCCCTGCATGAACTGCATCATCTGATAGATGAAGAACGCCTGGCCGCAGAAGTAAGGCAGGATCAGGGGCACATAACCGGGAACCAGACCCAGGCGATAATAAATCAGATACTGGGGAATCATGATGACCTGGGTGGGCAGCATCATGGTGACCAGCATACAGGTGAACCAGAACTTGCGGCCGCGGAACCGCACACGGGACAGAGCATAGGCCACCAGAGAGGAACTGATGACGGTGCCGAAGGTTGCAATGACCGTAATGAAGATGGAGTTTGTAAAGAAGGTTGCAAAGGTGGTGCCGCCAAAGCCTTTCCAGCCGGTGGCATAGTTTGTCAGCTTCAGCTCTTTCGGGATCAGGGACAGGGTGCCGCGCAGGATTTCGGCGTTGCCCTTGAACGAGCCGCTGATCATCCACAATACGGGATAAACCATCATAAAGCCGAACAAAATGACAAATGCGTGATACAGTACTTTGGTGACTGCTTTTCTGTTATGCATAACCGTACTCTCCTTCCCTGCTTAGTTTGCTTCGCTGAACACCCAGAACTTGGATGTTTTGAAGATGATGAACGTGATAAGGCCCATAACCACCAGCATAAACCAGGACATGGCGCAGGCGTAACCCATATCATTGTACTTGAAGGCCTGGTTGTAAACGTACAGGGCGTACAGCATGGTGCTGTTGTTGGGGCCGCCGTTGGTGATGATCATAGCCTGGGTGAATGCCATGAAAGCAGAGATGGTCTGCATAATCAGGTTATACAGAATGATGGGAGACAGGCAGGGCAGCGTGATGCGGAAGAAGCTCTGGTATCCACGTGCGCCGTCGATCCTGGCAGCTTCATAATAGCTGACAGGGATTTCTTTTAAGCCAGCGGCAAAAATAATCATCGAAGAGCCAAACTGCCAGACGGACATCAAAATCAGCGGGTAAAGCGCCAGTTTCTGGTTGCCGAACCAGTTGATGGTGCTCATGTCCATGTTGGCCAGCACGCTGTTGAACAGACCTTTGCGGGCAAACAGCTGTTTCCACACCAGGCAACGGCCACACTGCCGCCAACCAGGGATGGCAGGTAGTACAGTGAACGGTAGAACGTAACCATGCGGCTGGGCCGGGTGAGCAGGTACGCCACCAGCAAAGCGAACGTCAGCTTGAGCGGCACAGAGATCAAAACGTATTTTAAGGTGATGGCCAGAGATTTCAGGAAAACCTCGTCCTGGAACAGGCGCAGGAAGTTCTTGAACCCGATAAATGCTGCGGTTTTGGAGCCGAGCGAGTAGTTGGTGAATGCATAATAAAAGGAAATGCACACCGGAATCAGGGAAAAGCAGACAAAACCAAAGATAAACGGGAACGCAAACACATGGCCGACGGTATTATCTTTGTTCATGAACCTTTTCAGTGCCGAGGTGGAAGTTTGACCTTTCACGAAAGAATACCTCCCTTTCAAAAAGGGCGGGCACAGCCCTTTCTTCCTGACCGTGCCCGCCCGGAGCATTATGAATTTGTGTTAAAATTTACTCAGTGAACAGTGCAGCTGCATCGTCATAGGTCTTCTGGGCAGCTTCTTCTGCGGTGATCTGGCCGTCAACAACCTGCTGGATGTAGTTGCGGTAGTTATCAACAACCTCGTCCTGGCCGTCGGGGCTCAGCACGTTGACCTTGTCCGGCATCTTGAACTTAGAAACCTTGTCCATGAAGTCGTACATGATCTGCTGGCCTTCGGTAGCGTTGGCAGACAGGGTCTCACGAACGGTAGCGTTTACAGGAATGCCGCGCTCGCCCTGCAGGATGTTGTTGCAGTCGGGGTCATTTTCGAACCAGCTGATGAACTTAGCAGCTTCTTCTTTCTGCTGGCTGTCCTGAGAGACGCAGAGCATCTGAGAGGACTGGATGACAGCACCGGAAGGGCCATCGCTGGTGATGCGGGGCAGAGTTGCCAGCTTGAGGGTGCGGCCCTGATCCTGGCAGACGTTGTACATGGTCGGGAACTGGTTGGCAGCAACCCAAGCCATTGCAGCTTCGCCGGTTACCAAGAAGTCGTTTTCGATGTTGGTGATCTCAGCGGAAGCACCGGCATCGGGGTAAACCTCGTTCTTGATGGAGTCAGCACGCATCTGGATGTAGGGGGTCAGCATCTGGGGGTCATCGAAGCCCATGCCGGTCAGATCCAGGTTAAAGAAGCTGTACTGGCCAACATCGCCATACTGTGCAACGTAAACGGAGCAGCCAGCGATGAATTCAGAGGTCAGCATGGAGGAGCAGCCGTAAATGCCAAGCTTTTCATGGATGGTGTTGGCAGCGTTTGCGTAGTCATCCCAGGTCCAGGTATCGGTGGGCTCGGCAACGCCGGCTTCAGCGAACATGTCGGGATCATAAGCAATGCCGTAAGAGTTCAGGCCGTTGGAGATCCCCAGCTGATGGCCCTCAGTATCCTGGGTGGTCTTCAGGTTGGCATCGCCGATGCCGGAAACATCCACAACACCGGAAGCGATGTAGTCATCCAGCGGATAGATCTTGTCCATGTACATGGGGAAGTTGCCGCCCAGCTGGAAAATGTCCCACACCTGGTCAGAAGCAACCAGGGTCTTGAGCTTGGTGAAATAGTCATCAAAGGAGTAATACTCGTACTCGATCTTTACGTTCGGGTGCAGGGATTCATACAGCTCGATGGCCTTGATGGTGCGGTCGTGGCGGTCCTGAGAGCCCCACCATGCCATGCGCAGGTCAACTTCTTCATCGCCGGTGGAAGCAGCGTCTGCAGTAGAGGATGCAGTGCTTTCGGCAGTGGAGGAAGCGGTGCTTTCAGCGGCGGAGGAAGCGGTGCTGCCGCCGCAGGCTGCCAGGCTTACGCACATAGCGGCGGCCATTGTGGCTGCAATAATTTTCTTTTTCATATGGTGTTCTCCTTAATGTCAAGCAGTGGAACGGCGGCTGGGCAAGCGATGAACCAGCTTTGCCGTTAACATTTTTTTATTCAGGCGGTGTGCACCCCGTCTTTCTTTCAACACTGTCATTATACCTGCTGGAAAGCACCGAAAATACTAAAAAAATATGCAGTTTTTGCTACAAAACACAGTTTTCTTGACTTTCCCCAAAAAATAGTGTATTATATATATCCATAATACATAAACCTATTTTCGCTAATTTATGCACAATGCTAAAAGTTACAACTTTATGAAAGGACGTCTTTGCCAATGAGTCCCGAACGCGAACCGATGGAGAACGACTCCAACTCCTGCACGGCGGAAGAATTGGAGCAGCAAACTGTTGATGTTTATGTAGAGCGTGCTCTGCACGGCCCGGTGTTCCGCATGTCTTACGAGCACACCCACACTTATTGCGAAATTTTTTACCTGAAAAGCGGCACCTGCACCTACACCGTCAACCAGGGCCAGTGGCACCTGGAAGCGGGCGACCTGTTTATTGTGGCTGCGGGCGACCCCCACAGCACCCGCTACGAGGGCAAAACCAGCTGCGAGCGCATTATCGTGTTCTGTAAATCAGATGTACTTGCCGGCATGATGCGTGGCGACCTGACCGAAGTACAGCAGGCGCTGGAGCGTTCCTGCAAGGTGATCCTGAACGCCGAGACCCGCACGATGGTAGAAGCTCTTTTGGACCAGATGCTGCTGGAAAACGACCTGCCGCGCAAATATTCGGAGCAGGTGCTGGAGCTGGAATCACTGCATCTGGTGCTGCTTTTGCTGCGGAATGGCATTTTCAGCCATGAAACCATGTCTCCCAAAGAGGGCTACAGCGCCGACATTGAGCGCGCGCTGAAATACATTGCGCTGAATTACCAGCAGCCCTTAACGCTGGAAGAAGTGGCCGGATACTGCAACCTGAGCCCCACCTATTTTTCCCGCAAGTTCAGGCTGATCACCGGGCAGACGTTCAAAGAGCATGTGAATTACATCCGGCTGCGCCAGGCCACCCAGATGCTGTTGATGACAGATAACTCCATCACCAAAATTGCCATGCTGTGCGGCTTTGGCAGCAGCAACTATTTCAAGGATCTGTTCCGCGCCAGCACCGGGCGTTCCCCCCGTGAATACAGAAAGCACTCCGGGCTGCCCATCCACCCCCACCTGCGGGATAACGGGTAACGCACGGAGTGCCGTAACCAAACCGTATTTTATTGTGCAGTTATTCCAGCGTCATGCCATATTTATCAAAAATGCGGTTGAACAAAAAGGCGTTGCAATAGCTCGCCAGCCCCGGCGCACCAGCAGCACCGGCCAGAATACAAAAACGCCCACGGCAAAAAATGCTACCGTGACCATCAGCGCGGCCAGAACAGGCATTACATTGCGCAGTGCCATGGCAATGCCCATCTTGAACAGCGCGCCGATGGTGTTATCGCACCGGGCAACCAGCGGGAACAGCATGGTGATAAACAGCGCCCAACAGGCCAGCAGCACTACGCTGGTAAAAAACATTGCCCCCGCAAACACCGAACTGGTCTGCAGGCAGATCGCCAGATCCAGTACCAGAAGGATGCCAACCGCCAGGTACCCCACCCACAGCGCGGTTGCCTGTTTGAGGTTCTGCTTAAAAGAATGGAAAAACGCGGGAATGAGCTGGCCTTCCTGCCCGCGGGCCATCTTTAAGGTAACGTAATACAGCGCCGTTGTGGCCGCACCCGCCGTTACCACCGGCAGGCAGCAGAGATACCACAGGCAGGACAAAAGGAAAAATCCGCCAAATTGCCGATAAACTTCCAGATTGGATTTTCGAGACTGAAAAAATTTCATGATGTGCCCTTCCTGTTGTTGGCTGCATGGTCAGGGGGGCTCCCCTGCCGCTTGCGGCCATTTTTACTTTTGTAGGGCATGGTACCACAAAAAAGAGCGCCTGCAAGGCCCGGCAGGAAGAATGGCTGAAAAATTTGGCGGCATGTTCAGCAGGAAGCGCTATCAAAAAGTCTGCAATAAAGCTGCCGCCTGCTTTCCCACGGTGTTATAGGTGCTCTGGTGGTATAAAAAACATTGTTGATTCTGCGTTTCAAACACCTATGTAAAGAGATTTTGACGGTGGTTGGAAAGTAAACTTGATCGTATTTTTGCGGAAATGTGTTATAAAGAATATACAGAAGAAAGGAACAAATGCGATGTACATAAGTAAACGACTAAAAGAACTGAGAACCGTAAGCGGTTTTAGCCAAGAAAAACTTGCGGAGCTCCTCGATGTTTCAAGGCAAACAATTTCAAGTTGGGAAAATGAAAGGAGCTATCCTGATGTTCACAATCTAATTATGCTCTGCGACATTTATTCCGTTTCTTTGGATGACCTTATGAAAGGAGATATAGAAACGATGAAAAAAGAAGTGGCCAACACAACTCTAAATAAATCCCCCCAAGATGCAGTACAACTGATCCAAAGCGGCCTGGTTATGATTATAGGACTGCTTATTGCGGTAACTGGTCTTATCATTACGCTAAATGGTGGAAGTACCCTATGGGGATACGGATTGATGATTATTGGTGCTGCCCTTGCTTGCTTCTTTGCCTTTTATGCTGATTATCTAAAACGCAAAAATAAGATACAGACATATAAGGAATTGAGTGATTTTTACGATTATTCCATGAAGTTACTAAATCAAGACAATCATTAGGAAGCAAAAACTATGGAATTATTTGTTAGGGCAATACCGCATAATTCTAAGTGCCGATACGGCGAGCGAGGTGCGGCAGATGCTAAGCCAAAAGCGCAGATAATACTGGATGCTGCAAAGGTGAGCGCCGCCAGTGGCGGAAACAGCGAAC
>ENA-OQAR01000020-OQAR01000020.1-human-gut-metagenome-genome-assembly--contig:-NODE-20-length-32444-cov-2.971811_pt1 | contig 32444 bp, 39 predicted proteins | sample MGYA00242738_ERZ504533 | MGnify/ENA primary metagenome ERZ504533 (study PRJEB26092, sample SAMD00036276) | human gut metagenome | host: Homo sapiens | study: EMG produced TPA metagenomics assembly of... | reverse complement strand
ATCAAAGTGTACGATCATCTCCGGAAGGACCGTAGTCCCACGTAGAGCAAATCATTGGCATTATATTGACTGATTTGTCATTTATGTCATTCCCTTCATCAAGCTGTTTCCGGCTTGCCTTTTCTTTTCTCGAACGGGATGTTTTTGTGTCCTGCTTTCTTGGCAGGAGACTTGGCCTCCCCCGTGGATGATCTCCGGCTCTCCGGTTCCCTCCACTGCCTCTTTTTGTGACGATACATTTACGGATGGTATCGTCAGAAGGTGTCTTGTACATCAGATCCATCAGGGTATGCTCCATGATGGCACGAAGTCCTCTGGCACCTGTTTTTTCTCTCAAGAGATTTCCGGGCAACTGTCTCAAGTGCCTCATCCTGGAACTCAAGTTCCACACCGTCCAGCTCAAAAAGCTTGTCATACTGCTTGGTGAGGGAGTTCTTAGGCTCTTTTAAGATTCGGATCAGTGCTTCTTCATCCAGGGAATCCAGTGTCACAACAACCGGAACTCGTCCGATAAACTCCGGGATCAGACCGAATTTGATAAAGTCTTCCGGCATAACTTCTTTCAGGACTTCGCCTACATTGCGGTCTTCCTTCTCAGAAACCTCTGCTCCAAAACCAATGGACTTGGTATCCTGTCTTGCCTCGATGATCTTCTCCAGTCCGTCAAAAGCACCACCGCAGATGAACAGGATGTTTGTCGTATCGATCTGGATAAACTCCTGATGCGGATGCTTTCTTCCGCCCTGCGGCGGAACACTTGCAACGGTTCCTTCCAGGATCTTCAGAAGTGCCTGCTGTACGCCCTCACCGGACACATCTCTGGTAATGGAAGTGTTCTCGGATTTTCTTGTGATCTTGTCGATCTCATCAATATAGATGATTCCGTACTGCGCACGTTCAATATCGTAATCTGCTGCCTGAATGATCTTCAGAAGAATATTCTCAACATCCTCGCCAACATAGCCTGCCTCTGTGAGAGTAGTGGCATCTGCGATGGCAAAAGGAACATTCAGAAGTCTCGCCAGTGTCTGTGCAAGAAGTGTCTTACCGGAACCTGTAGGACCAAGCATCAGGATATTACTCTTCTGCAGCTCAACGTCCAGATTTCTGGAAGCAAGAATTCTCTTGTAATGATTGTAAACAGCCACAGAAAGTGCCTTCTTGGCATCGTCCTGACCAATGACATATTCATCCAGGATACTGTGGATCTCTTCCGGTTTCAGAAGGTTGATCCCTGTTTCGTAATCTGCTTCATGATCATACATATTGAATTCTTCTTCCATGATCTCGGAACAGATACCGATACATTCATCACAAATATACGCTCCATCCGGACCTGCGATCAGTTTCCGTACCTGGTCTTCGGTCTTATGGCAAAAGGAGCATCTTACCTTTCCTTCTCTTACTTTATCTGCCATATCTTTTTGTTTCCTTTCTAAACGTAAATGTCCGTCTCCCGCAGACATTTTAAAATTCCTTTTTAAAGCAAGATAAGACTCCTGTGTCTTTACAGGAGTCTTTTCTTACGCATTATTTGTGGACTACAACACCATCGATCAGACCATATGCCTTCGCTTCTTCTGCTGTCATATAGTTATCACGGTCAGTATCTTTCTCCACAATCTCAAGAGGCTGTCCGGTATTCGCGGAAAGAATTTCGTTCAGCTTCTTTTTGGTTTTTGCGATCTGGTCAGCTACGATCTGGATCTCTGTAGCCTGCCCCTGTGCACCGCCTGATGGCTGGTGGATCATGATCGTTGAATTCGGCAGTGCGTATCTCTTGCCTTTGGCACCGGAAGACAGGAGGAAAGCTCCCATGCTGGCTGCCATTCCAAGGCAGATTGTAGATACATCACACTTGATATACTGCATCGTATCATAGATCGCCATTCCGGCAGTTACAGAACCACCCGGGCTGTTGATATAAAGCTGGATATCCTTGGAAGGATCTTCTGCTTCCAGGAAGAGAAGCTGTGCAACGATCAGGTTCGCACTGACATCGTTAACCTCTTCTCCAAGGAAAATGATTCGGTCCTTAAGAAGTCTTGAATAGATATCGTAACTTCTTTCTCCTCTGCTGGTCTGCTCAATGACGTAAGGTACTAAACTCATTTTGCCCTCCATTTCCGAGGTTTATTACGCCTCTACAGCTGCATCGGCAACTAATGTAACAGCTTTCTGAACAGCCATATCTTTCTTCATCTGCTCCATCTCGTTCTCACCGATGAGATCTTTTAATTTGTCTGCTTCCATCTTGTACATCTCTGCCATCTTGGAGATCTCTTCGTTAACCTCTTCCTCTGTTGGCTGGATGTTCTCTACCTCAGCGATCTTCTCAAGAACCAGTCTTGTCTGGATTCTCTTAAGAGCCTGTGGCTTCATGTCTTCCATCATCTTCTCAACGCTCTGACCTGTAAACTGGAAGTACTGCTCCATGGAAAGACCCTGGGACTGCATTCTTCTTGCGAAGTCGTCAAGCATCTGACGTGTCTGAGTCTCGATCATTGCCTCCGGAATATCCATCTGGGCATTCTCGATCACTTTATCTACTGCTGCGTCCTCTTTTGCACGACGAGCATCTTCTGCTTTTTTCTCTGTCAGGTTCTTCTTAACGTCTTCTTTGTACTCAGCAAGTGTATCAAACTCAGATACATCTTTAGCGAAGTCATCGTCAAGCTCCGGAAGCTCTTTCGCTTCGATCTTCTTAACGTCGCACTGGAATACTGCTTCCTTACCAGCGAGCTCTTTTGCCTGATACTCCTCAGGGAATGTTACTTTAACTTCTACATGGTCACCAGTCTTGGCACCGACAAGCTGCTCCTCAATCCCGGGATGAATGTGTTGGAACCAAGTGTCAGCGGATAATCTGTTCCTTTACCGCCCTCGAATGCCTCTCCGTCTACGAAGCCCTCGAAATCGATAGTTGCTGTGTCGCCATTCTCGGCTGCGCGATCCTCAACTGTGATCGTTCTGGAGTTCTTCTCCTGCTCTTTCTTAAGCTCTGCCTCAACTTCCTCGTCTGTTACTTCTGTCTCAGACTTCGGAACCTCAAGTCCTTTATAGTCGCCAAGAGTTACCTCTGGTTTGGTAGCTACTTCTGCTGTAAAGATAAATGGTTTGCCAGGCTCAACCTGTGTTACATCGATCTTAGGCTGGGAAACGATCTCAAGATCACACTCAGCAAGTGCTTTGCTGTAATGCTCTGGGATCAGAGCGTTAGCAGCACCTCAAGGAATACTCCCTTACCGTACATCTGCTCGATCATTTTTCTAGGAGCTTTTCCTTTACGGAATCCCGGAATGGAAATTCTGCCTTTTGCTTTCTGATATGCGTTCTGCATTGCTTTGTCAAGATCCTCGGCGGAAACCTCGATTGTAAGTTTCGCCATGTTTTCTCCATTTTCTCAACCTGTAAACTCATGTTTCTTGTTCCTCCTTAATTATATCGAGTAAATACCTTATTATATAAATAGTTAACACTCGCATTTTATATATTTACAGTCATTTCTGTAGTATAGCATAATCACTGTAAAAACGCCAGTATTTTTTTCGCCATATATGGCTCTTATACCGCTGTAAATCCCCTGTTTTCCGTAAAAATCCCGTTCAGAAGCAGTGCAGCTCTTCTGGTTTTCCTTCTTAACCGCAAAAACAGCTCTTCTTTAGTAAAAAATCTCTGTTGAATATACTACAGACTCTGCGATTTCCTCGGCTTTTGCTCTTCCCTCCAGCTGACGGATCAGAGAAAGACTGAAATCAATGGCTGTTCCAAGACCTCTGCTGGTAGTCACATTTCCGTCCACTACTACCGGCTCCAGGGAAGTTCTGGCGCTTGTAAGCTGCTCCATTACAGATGGATAAGATGTGGCATTTCTGCCTTTGAGGAAGCCAAGTCTCTCGAATACACCCGGAGCTGCACAGATAGCTGCCACCTTGCCGCCTTTCTGGTAAAATGATGTGAGAAGCCCGGTCAGCGGTTTGTATTCCTCCAGATATTTTGTTCCTGGCATTCCTCCCGGGATCACAAGCATGTCCGCATCAGAGAAATCACACTCTGAAAATGTGCAGTCTGTAAGAATATTGATTCCGTGAGAGGTTCTGATCTCTCTGGTCTCTTTAATAGATACTGTCTGGATGTCGATTCCTGCTCTCCGCATCAGATCTACCACAGTCAGTCCCTCGATATCTTCAAATCCGTCTGCGAAAAAAATATATACTTTGCTCATAATGTTTTCCGTCCTTTCTTTTTATATTATTCCGGTGCTGTCCGGAGGTTTTTCCATTCCCTTTCATAATGCTTTTTTCCATAAAAAATGTCAAGAAAATTTGCAGGGTAAGTCCGTTGCAAATTATATTTTTTTTCATGTAAACTGAGGGCAGTATATTTACAGGAGGAATCGGTTATGGAAATTGAGCGTAAATTTCTTATTAAAAAAAGAAAATCTGCCGGAAAACCTGGCTTCTTATCCCTGCCATCGAATCGAGCAGGGTTATCTCTGCACCTCACCGGTGGTCCGCATCCGAAGACAGGACGATGACTATTTTCTCACTTATAAATCCAAAGGACTGATGAGCCGTGAGGAATATAATCTTCCGCTCACCGCAGAAGCTTATGAACACCTGAAACCCAAGGCAGATGGAATCCTCATCACAAAAGACCGCTACGTGATCCCGGAAAAAGGCGGACTTTTTATCGAACTGGATATCTTTCACGGAGAATATGAGGCGTTCTTCTGGCTGAAGTGGAATTTCCCACAGAGGAAGCAGCCAATGCCTACACCGCGCCGGAATGGTTCGGTGAAGATGTGACTTATTCTACAAAATATCATAACAGCACTATGAGCCAGGGCTGGTAAATGCGATCGCTGTTTGCAGATGCTGCCAGCTCTCAATACCATTGCTGTCACTCCGTGGCCTGTATCTGAAATCACACTTGTATTTCTCATTTGCAGTGCTATAATTAGTGATGCAGGCAGATATAGTTCATTGGTAGAACATCAGCTTCCCAAGCTGAGGAGGCGGGTTCGATTCCCGTTATCTGCTTTCATTGCCAAAGAAGGCACGCGAGTCAGGCGTGTCTTTTTTTATTAAATGATTTTAAGGAGGATTTTATTATGAAGATCGGATTTATCGGATGTGGAAATATGGGTTCTGCCATGATCGGCGGTATTCTCCGTCAGGGGATTTTTTCCAAAGAGGACATCATTGTTTCCAACCTTACCCCCGAGGGAAAAGCACGCAGTGAAAAAAATCTCGGCGTTGTCACCACTCTGGATAACAAGGAGGTCGTCAGATCTGCAAAAACTGTTGTTCTTGCCGTAAAGCCTCAGTTTTATGAGGAGGTTCTGGACGAAGTCCACGACAGCCTTACTGAAGAACACACCATTATCGGCATTGCCCCAGGCAAAACCCTTGCATGGCTGGAAGAAAAGGCCGGTCTTCCTCTGAAAGTTGTCCGTTTTATGCCTAATACCCCGGCGCAGGTCGGTGAGGGAATGACTGCTGTATGTGCCAATGAACGGGTTTCACAGGAGGAACTTGCTGAGATTCTTAAGATCACAGACAGCTTCGGATGTACGGAAGTGATCCCGGAACGTCTGATGGATGCGGCCGGTGCTGTAGGTGGCTGTGCACCGGCTTATGTGTTTATGTTCATCGAAGCTATGGCTGATGCCGCTGTCAGCCAGGGAATGCCTCGTAAACAGGCCTACAAGTTCGCTTCCCAGACTGTTCTTGGCAGTGCAAAAATGGTTCTGGAAACCGGACGTCATCCGGGAGACCTGAAAGACATGGTCTGCTCCCCTGCCGGAACTACCATCGAGGGTGTACGTACCCTGGAGAAGAATGGTTTCCGCAGTGCTGTGTTTGAAGCGCTTACTGCTGCTGCTGAGAAGGGTAAAAAATTATAATTTTTGAAAGCATCTAACGGTCAGGCAGCCAAATATCCTCCGCCTGATCTGATCAGATTCAGCATTGTTACTGACATGAAAAAAACTCCGTGTCATTCTGCCGTCATGCAGACTTCACGGAGTTTTTCTGTCTTATGTCAGCTATAGGATCTGATGGGATCTGCAATGCAGCTTCTATTTGCATGCAGGATCATCTCAGCTGTTTTTCTGTCTGCTCATGACTTTACAGAAGTTCGATCAGCGCATCAATATCCTCCATCTTCGTTCCCCAGCTTGTGGCAAAACGGATCACTGTATGATCTTCATCATATTTCTCCCAGAAATCAAACTGAACTTTTTTTTGCCCAGTTTCTCTTTCTTTTTATTTTCCAGAACTACAAACTGCTGGTTTGTGGGAGAATCCAGATATAACTGATAGCCTTTTTCCTGAAGGGCTTTTTTCAGTTTCATGGCTGTCTCGATGGCATTTTTGCTGATCTTTGTATACAGATCATCGGTAAACAGCGTATCAAACTGAATTCCCAGAAGACGTCCCTTTGCAAGAAGGGCACCCTGCTGTTTTACCATGGTCATGAAATGCTTCGGAGCTTTTTTCGTAAAACGACTGCCTCTCCGCAAAGTGCGCCTACCTTGGTTCCACCGATATAGAATACATCGGTATATCTGGCGATATCTTCCAGTGTCACATCTGTCTCCGGGCTTACCAGGCCGTAGCCAAGTCTTGCTCCGTCCAGAAACAGTGGAAGATCGTATTTATGGCATACCTCGGAGATTTCTTCCAGTTCCTTCTTTGTATAAAGGGTTCCGTACTCGGTCGGATGGGAAATATAGACCATTCCCGGAAATACCATATGCTCATGGTTCGCATCCCCATAAAAGGTTTCCACATAGTCCGTGATGCTCTCTGCGCTGATCTTTCCATTTTTTTCCGGAAGTGTCAGCACTTTGTGGCCTGTGTATTCAATCGCACCTGCTTCATGACAGCCTACATGACCTGTCTGTGCCGCAAGGACTCCCTCATAACGGTTCAGGACAGATGCGATGATCGTTGCATTGGTCTGGGTTCCTCCCACCAGGAAATACACCTCTGCATCCGGACAGCTGCAGGCTTTCCGGATCTTTTCTTTGGCAGAATCGCAGTATTTATCCGTGCCGTAACCGGAAAGCTTCTCCATATTGGTTTCCAGAAGTTTCTGCAGGATCGCCGGATGAGCGCCCTCGCAGTAATCATTTACAAAATATAACATCTCACATGCTCTCCTCATCTGTATTTTTTGCAATCTTTTTTAAGTATAAATCCCGGAAAATGTTTCTGTCAACCGGCATTGCTCTGTATACTTCTGAAGCTTTTTCACTTTTCTTTTACTGCGTTCTTTGCATATTCCGTCTGCACCAGTTCTTCATACTCTGCACGTTCGCCTAGCTCTCCTGCATCTTCCAAGATATCCTGCAGAAGCTCAAAGCTGTCTTTCTTAAAGATCAGATTTTCTTTCCAGGTGTCCTGATCATAGTACCGCTTCACAATGGTAGTGATCGTGTCGATATCTGTTTCTTTAAACTGGGGTGCGATCACTTCTGCGATCTCCTCCGGCGTATGACTCTGCACATAGTCCATACCTTTCTGAAGTGCATTTGTGAATTTCTGGATGATCTCCGGGTTTTCTTTCATGTAACTTGTTTTTACACTGTAAGATGTGTAAGGCACATACCCGGATGCTTCCCCAAGCGATGCCACCACATGGCCTGCGCCTTCTTTTTCCAGAATTGTGGCAGATGGCTCAAACTCTACGGTATACGCCGCAGAATCATCCCCTGTAAAAGCCGCCGCCGTGGAACCGAAATCAATACTCTGGTCAATGGTCAGATCTTTCTGCGGGTCAATGCCGTTTTTCTTCAGGATATATTCAAATACCATTTCCGGCATGCCGCCTTTTCGCCCGCCAAGAACTTTCTTTCCTTTCAGATCTTCCCACTTGAAATCCGGCATCTCTTCTCTTGCAACAAGAAAATTTCCCGCGCGTTGGGTCAGCTGGGCGAAGTTCACGGCCGGATCAGTTGCCCCTTCCTGACAGGCATAGATGGATGCTTCCGCTCCCATAAATCCAATATCCGCTTCCCCGGAGATCAGCGCAGTCAACACTTTATCTGCTCCGAATCCAGTTACCAGCGTAAGATCCAGACCTTCTTCTTCAAAATATCCTTCTTCGATTGCCACATACTGCGGCGCATAGAAAATCGAATGGGCTACTTCATTCAATGTAACTTTGGTAAGCTTCTCTTCTGTTCCATCCCTCTTTGCAGCAAATACTCCCGCCGCAGTGCTGTCACAGCCAGGACAACAGCTGCCGCCAGTGAGATCCATTTTTTATTTTTCATTGCAGATACTCCTTTAAGAAACTTCTGCTGTTAGGATATGCATAAAGGAATGAAAGGTTCAAAATTTCTTTTTATTATTATCGTCAAGTGGATATTCGCAATCCGCTTCGCTACTTGTTCAGTTTCTCAATAACACTGTCAAGCTCTTTTCTGGAAACTCCGGCAAACCCCATCAGAGCACGTAATGGCATGGAATCTGTCATAGCCATGGTCATCTCTTCGCTGACAGCCTCAGAAGCAGCTTCAGAACCAGCTTCCCCGGAAAGATACTTTTGGATCAGTTTTTTTGGCTGCTTCTGCTGTTTCCGGATTTCGGAGCAAATCTCCAAGTGTGGTATTCATATGAACATGCATGGGAAGCCTCTGACTGCTGTTCAGATGAAGTGTCTCTGTGAGACGGATGTCTCTTGAAGAAGCTCCCACCAGTATCTCATAGTCTCCACTGGCAGCAAACCAGTCATGGAGTTCCGTATTGTACCATGCAAAGCTTCGTTTATTCAGTTCCATCGTAACTGTTTTTGTCTCACCTGGCTCCAGGAAAACCTTTTCAAAGCCCTTCAGCTCCTTTTCAGGACGGATGGCAGAGCCTGTCAGGTCTCTGATATAGAGCTGTACCACTTCTTTTCCGGCAGATTTTCCTGTATTTGTTACATCTGCGTAAACCATGACGGTGTCTTTTTCTGTAGGATTTTCCATGGATAACTTAAGATTACTGTAAGCAAATGTAGTATAAGAAAGACCATATCCAAATGGAAAAGCCACATCCATTTCTTTTGTATCATAGTAACGGTATCCTACAAATATTCCCTCACGATACTCCACCTTTTCTCCACCGCCAAAATTCAGATACGACGGATTGTCTGACAGCTTCAAAGGCATAGTCTCCGCAAGCTTGCGCTTGGGTTTATTTTTCCATAGAGGATATTTGCTGCTGCAGCTCCGCCAGCCTGTCCACCAAGATATGTTTCCAGAAGTCCCTTAATCTCTCCAAGCCACGGCATTTCCACAGGAGAACCATTGTGAAGAACGATCACAGTATTGGGCTGTACTTTCAGGATTTCTGTTATAAGGCGGTTCTGACATTCTGGAAGTCTCATGTGGGAACGGTCATACCCTTCAGATTCAAAGCTTTCAGGAAGTCCTGCAAAGATCACGGCTTTGTCCGCCTCAGCAGCTGCTTTCACAGCCTCATCAGCAAGCGCCTTGTCATAAAAATCTCTGTCTGCCGGGAAGCCTTCTGCGTAAACTACCTGTGCATCACAGGGAACAGAATCCAGTACATTTGTTGTCTTAAAACAATTGATGTGTGAGCTGCCACCTCCCTGAAAACGGGGATTTCTGGCAAAGCCGCCAATAAATGCAGCTTTTTCAGAGGTTTTCAGCGGCAGGATGTGATTTTCATTTTTCAGAAGGACCATGGATTCTTCTGCAATATGCTGAGCCTCTTCATGATCCTTTTCCATGGTAAATTCCTGGGGCTTACGATGGTCTGCATATTCAAAAATATAGAGGAGTACGTTCTACAGCCTGATCCAGGATTTTCTCCTCCAACGCTCCATCTTTTACCGCCTTTACGATCATGGCGTCATTGTCTCCTCCGGAGGCCGGCATTTCAAGCTCAAGTCCTGCCTCAAGACCTTTTACACGGTCATTAACAGCTCCCCAGTCTGACATAACATAACCCTTAAATCCCCATTCTCCACGAAGCACATCTGTAAGAAGCCATTTGTTCTCGGACGCAAAAGTACCATTGATTTGATTATAGGAACACATAAAGGTGTACGGCTGTGCCTTTTTTACAGCTGTCTCAAAAGCCGGAAAATAAATTTCACGGAGTGTTCTCTCATCTACTTCTGAAGAACTGCTCATACGGCGATATTCCTGATTATTTGCCGCAAAATGCTTGATGGAGGTTCCCACATGCTGAGACTGTACGCCTTTTACAAAGGCGGCAGCGATCTCACCTGCAAGATATGGATCCTCAGAGTAATATTCAAAATTTCTTCCACAAAGAGGAGAACGTTTGATATTTACAGCAGGTCCCAGTACAACAGATACATCATTTGCCTGTGCCTCTCTTCCGATAGCTTTACCCATTTCTTCCATCAGCCCACGGTCAAAAGAGCAGGCACTTAAGACTGCAGGAGGAAAACAGACAGCCTTGATGCTGTCGTTTATTCCAAGATGGTCGCCTTTTTCATCCTGTTTGCGCAGCCCGTGAGGCCCGTCGCTGACCATCACCTTTGGAATTCCCAGATGTTCCACTTCTTTCAGATGCCAGAAATCAAGCCCTGAACACATGCCGGCTTTTTCCTCCAGCGTCATCTCACTTACGATTTTTTTTAGATCCCGTTCCATAAAAGCACCTCCAAATGTTTTTTCTTAATATGGACTATAACATCTTCTGATGGTAAAATATAATAAAATATTGCTAAAACTAATAAAATATTGCACTACAACCAGGAGATATCCACTATATGAAAAAAATTGACATCAGAGATATCCGTTCTGAAGAAATACTGGCAGTAAACCGAGGAGAGAACACCCTTTTTCAGCGGCGGGAAAATCTTTCAAAGCATACCTCCTATGCCAGAGAACGCATGCAGTATGATGCCATAAGAAGCGGCCAGGTGGAGCAGATCCTTTCTCTGCTGCAACAGAAGCCAGATGGAACCGAAGGGATCCTTTCAAAAGATCAGCTCCGTAACAGCAAAAATATGTTTATTGCCGGAATCACCCTTTTTACCAGGGCTGCTATTGACGGTGGTGTACCAGAGGAAACAGCCTATTCTTTAAGCGATGGATATATTCAGACAGTAGAAGAATGTACAAACAGCGTTTCCATAGAAAAGCTGTCCCAAAGGGCGGCAGCACGTTTTTGCACAGGAAGTATACGATCCACGGAAGAGAATGGAAATGATACCGTATCTTGTCACATCACGAAACATATGTTAAAAATATCCACCGAAACTGGTTCGAAAACCTCCCAGTATAAAAAAACTAGGCAAAGTAAAAAAGAAATTTCCGGCTGCACGTATACACAATCTGCAGTCTTTTTACGGATGCTTTTGTTTATTGGAGGTGATAAACAAAAGCATTTTTTTTTGCTTTGACACAAGTTGGAAAGGAACAAAATGAACAAACGAAAAATCATCATTGACTGCGACCCGGGAATTGATGACAGCCTGGCCATCATGCTGTCTCTTACATCACCGGAAATCGAAGTACTTGGAATCACCATTGTCTGCGGAAATTCCCCCGTGGAAATGGGATTCGAAAACGCAAAAAAGATCCTGAAGCAGATGAACCGGCTAGATGTGCCGGTCTATATGGGGGAACCCAGACCTTTGAAGCGGGATTACGTAAACGCTCTGGATACTCATGGCGCTGACGGGCTCGGCGAAAGCTTTCTGCCCGAGGTCCCCGGATATCAGCAGGAAATCGGTGCTGTAGATTTTCTCTCCAAGGCGCTGATAAAAGAAAAAGTCTCCGTGATCGCCCTGGGTCCCATGACAAATCTTGCACGCCTGATCCAGAAAGCCCCGGCAGCTTTTGACCAGATCGAGGAACTGGTATCTATGGGCGGTTCTTTTAAAAGCCACGGAAACTGTTCCCCTGTTGCAGAGTATAACTACTGGTGCGATCCGGATGCTGCCGCACTGGTCTATGACACCCTTCACCAGAATGGAAAAATGATCCACATGATCGGTCTTGATGTGACAAGAAAGATCGTTCTCACTCCTACTCTTCTGGAATATATCTGTCGTCTGAATAAAGAGACCGGAGAATTTATCCGAAAGATCACGAAATTTTTATTTTGACTTTCACTGGGAATGGGAGCATATCATTGGCTGTGTGATCAACGATCCACTGGCAGTGGCATACTTTCTGGATCCGGATATCTGCCAGGGTTTTGATTCCTATGTACAGATCGAAACCGAAGGAATCTCTCTTGGACAGTCCGTTGTGGATTTCATGGATTTTTACCGGAAAACACCAAATACAAAAGTACTGACCGAAGTAGACGTATATGCATTCTTCCAGCTGTTCCTCTCCAGGATCCTTGGTCTGGAACCGGAAAAACTGGATATTTTGCAGGATTTAATATAAGGAGTGACTGAATATGAAAACAGAAAAAATAAATGTACAGAAAATCTGCCTGATCGCGTTTGCCATCTGTATTAATTTTGTGGGCGGACAGATCGCTCTTTTCCTGAAGCTCCCCATCTATCTTGACAGTATCGGTACTGTGTTTATCGCTTCCATTCTTGGACCGTTTTATGGTATGCTTCCCAATCTGATCAGCGGCTTGTTAATGGGAATGACCGTAGATGTTTATTCTCTGTATTATGCTCCGGTGGGAATCGTTCTCGGTTTTGTGACCGGTCTTGTATACCGGAAATTTCAGCCGAAAAAATGGCAGATCTTTCCGGCGGCCATTGCGATCACCCTTCCGTCAACTCTGATCAGCTCCTGCATCACTGCATTTTTGTTCGGCGGGATCACCTCTTCCGGTTCCTCCATTCTTGTACAGCTTCTCGCAAAAACACCTCTTGGAATGGTCGGAAGCTGTTTTGCAGTCCAGTTTATCACCGATTACATTGACAGAATTCTCTGTCTTGCACTGGCAGCTGTCCTGATGGGAGCATTGCGAAAAAGTATGAAAGAGAGTTTTATCCGATGAAAATTTTTAATTACAGGTACCAGCTCCGGGATCGGAAAGGGATGTGCAGAGTTTTTTCTGAAAAAAGGCCATGAAGTCTATGGCTTCGATAAAAATGCCGCCACGATCACTCAGCCCGGATATATCCATTTCTGCCTGGATATCCGGGATAAGGATTCCTACCCGGAACTCCCTCCTGTAGATATCCTGATCGACAATGCAGGAACCCAGGACGGAAATGACATTGACGTAAACTTAAAAGGAACCATTTCCATTACCGAACATTACGGAATCCATCCTGATATTTACTCTATTGTGATGATCGGCTCAGCAAGCGGACATACCGGCTCCGAATTCCCGGAATATGCAGCCAGCAAGGGTGGCGTTCTGGCCTATGCCAAAAAATGTGGCAATGCGGATCGCGCCTTACCAGCCACCTGCAACAGCCTGGATTTCGGCGGCGTCATGACAGAGCTGAACCGTCCGGTGATGGAGGACAAAAAACTCTGGGATCAGATCATGGATCTGACTCCGCTGAAGCGGTGGATGACTGTGGATGAAGCTGCAGAATGGATTTATTTTATGGCTGTAAAAAACCGCTTCTGTACAGGCCAGAATATTCTCATCGATGGCCTGGAAGCCGGAAACTGCAATTTTATCTGGCCGGATGAAACGTGAGATTTCTCTTAACACCGCCAGACGCTCCACAATATAAAAATCTCCTCTGCCGTCTATTCTGATCTGTGTTATAATAGACCTCATAATACTGGCGTTCCGGTCTATCACTATGCCAAGCAGGCAGATGCCATCTGTCCATAAACACAGGATACATTTCCGGAACGCTGTCAACAGGAGGAAATCGTTATGAATATTAAAGAAGAAATCCATTCATTATCAGAAGAAATGCTCACAAACCTTGGCAGACTGGTTGCCATCGACTCCCAGCTCGGCACACCTGCCGAAGGAAAGCCTTTCGGTGAAGGCCCTGCAAAAACGCCTGGAAGAAGGTCTCAAGATTGCCGATGAGCTTGGTTTTAAAACCGTAAACCTGGACAACTACTGTGGCTATGCAGAAATGGGTGAGGGCGATGAGATCGTTGGAATCGCCGGACATCTGGATATCGTGCCAGTGGGTGGTGACTGGACTTATGATCCATTTAAGCTTACCCGTGAAGGCGACCATGTATACGGACGTGGAACTACCGATGACAAAGGTCCGATTCTGGAAGCGCTCTACGCCATGAAGCTTCTCCGCGACCACGGTGTAAAACTGAACAAAAGAGTCCGCCTGATCATGGGCTGCAACGAAGAGACCGGTTCCAGATGTATGGCTCACTATAACCAGGTAGCCGAAGAGCTCTCCTGTGGTTTCACACCGGATGCCAATTTCCCATGTATCCACGGCGAAAAGGGACAGCTGGGTATGATGGCCTACTCCAAAAACACCAGGATCCTTTCCATGAACGGCGGTTTTGTTTCCAATGCAATGTGCGACACCTGCACAACTGTTATTCCCGCCGAAGATGATCTGAAAGAAAAGCTGGAAGCAGCACTTTCCCATACAAAGCTCCAGGAATACAAAGTAACTGAAGAAAATGGTGAGCTTACCATCTACGCCAAAGGTGTTCCGGCTCATGCCAGCACCCCGCACCTGGGAGTCAATGCTGCAGGTGTAACCTTTGAATGCCTGGCAGAGGCAGGATTTGAAGATGATTTTGTAAAATTCTATAACTCCCATATCGGCACTGCCTGTGACGGTTCCGGCATCGGTCTGAAATTTGCGGATGAATACGGAGATCTGACCCTGTGCAACGGAATCGTAAAAACAGAAAACGGCGTGATCTCCTGCACCATCGATATCCGTGTCCCGGTTACTCTTAAGGAAGCAGAGATCCGCAAAATGTGTGAGGACAAACTGGAGGATAAAAACGGACGTATTGAGATCAACAACGTTGTTGCCCCATTATTCTTCCCAAGAGAATCTCCACTGGTAAATGCCCTGTACAAAGCTTATACAGATGTAACCGGCGACACAGAGCACAAACCAATGGTCATCGGCGGCGGCACTTACGCAAAATCCCTCAAAAACATCATCGCCTTCGGACCTGAAAAAGAGGGAATCGACTACCGCATCCACGGAGCCGACGAATTTATCCTGGTTTCCGGTATGGAAGAAGCAGTCCTGATCTATATGGAAGCGATCAGAAATCTGCTTGCTATCTGAAAAATACTATAGAAAGATAGGAGAATTTTTTATATGAAAGCACATAAATACTGGTCACTTGGAGCATTGCTCTGCATGACAGGTGCTTTTTACACAGGCTACAGAAAATTCATGAAAGCACACAAATATTTCTCTTTCGGCACACTGTTTTGTATGATCATGGCTATCTGGTCCGGTCACAAAATGATCACTCCCTCAAAAAGATCGCAGGAAAAAGAATGTCCTGCTGACAACAAATAACTGCAAATATGAAATTAAAATTGATCGCACTTGATATTGACGGTACACTTACCAACGATGAGAAAAAAATCACAGCAGATACCCTAAGCACACTTCTGAAATTTCAGGAACAGGGAATCCGGGTAATGCTGGCTTCTGCCAGACCTGTACCCGGACTTTATTCTGCTGCCAGTGAGCTGCGCCTTGGTGACCACCACGGCATCCTCATGGCCTACAACGGCGGAAAAGTCGTAGACGCCACAGACGGACAACTTCTTTCACAAACCCATATGGACCTTAATAAAACCCGGGAACTTCTCCGTTTTCTGGAAGCGCTTCCTGTCACTGTAATCCTGGACGACGGCGAACGCTTCTATGTGGAAGATGCTCATGGATATAAGGTGGAATACGAATGCTGGAACAATCAGATGGACTGCACAGAAGTCGATAACCTTGCAGATTTTCTGGATTTTTCCCCGGTAAAGCTTCTCCTATCTGTTGACCCGGATGAAATCCTGAACATTCAGGATATGATCCGCAGCCATCTTCCCGATGATCTCTGTGTTGTCCGCACGGCACCTTTTTATCTGGAAATCATTCCGGTTTCCATCAATAAGGGAAAAGCTCTTCTTGATGTGTGCAGCCGCCTTTGTATCGATCCGGCTGACACGGCAGCATTCGGTGATTCCGAAAATGACATCCCTATGCTCCGGGCTGCCGGCTGTGGTGTTGCCATGGGTAATGCGGAAGATGCGGTAAAGGCTGTCGCTGATAAGGTTACACTGTCCAATAATTCGGACGGTATCGCTCATGCACTTCGTGAACTGATAATGTAACAATTGTTTCCTATTTCCATACTGGTATAATACGAAAAGACTTTTCAGTATCACGGAGGAAAAAATATCTATGGAACTTTTTATTTCTGGCGCTGTTTGCAGCCAGTCTCATCGCATGTGTAGTCACCGGTGCTTCTGTTGTTTTTGCCCTGATATTCGGGTACATTCTGTTCTTTTCCTATGGCTGATCCATGGAAAAAGTGTAAAAGAGATGCTTCGTTTTTCCCGGAACGGAATTTTCACAGTAAAAAATGTTCTGCTGACTTTTGTTACTGATCAGTATGCTCACAGCGATCTGGCGTGCCTGTGGTTCCATTGCCTATATCGTATATTATGCATCTGCCATCTGTACTCCTTCCGTGATGCTGCTGGCGTCTTTTTCTTCTGTGCTGTCTGATCTCCTTCCTTACGGGAACCTCCTTTGGAAGCGCTGCCACCATCGGCGTAATCTGTATGACTATGGCCAACAGTATGGGTATTCCTCCCTTTCTTACCGGCGGCGCGATCCTGGCCGGGATTTTTTCGGGGACCGGTGTTCTCCGGTTTCCACCAGTGCGCTTCTTGTCAGTGAACTGACAAAAACGGATCTTTTTTCCAATATCCGGAATATGACACGCAGTGCTCTGGTTCCCTTCATACTCAGTTGTGTTCTGTATGGAATTCTCGGCTTTTCCGTCCATACCAGCACGGCTGTCGATACCACCCGGAACCTGCTTGTGAATTACTATAATTTCACTCCTCTGATGCTGCTGCCGGTTATGATCGTGCTGGTACTTTCCCTTCTTCATGTGGATGTAAAAAAGACCATTGCCATCAGCGGACTGGTGGGAATGGCCATTGCGGTGAGTGTACAGCACTTTCCGGTGTCGGAACTTCCTGCTTTATGTTTCTCAGGATTTTCGCCTTCTGATGGGAAGATTGCGAAACTGATGAGCGGCGGCGGTTTTCTTTCCATGCTGCGGGTTTATCTGATCGTTGGAATTTCTTCCTGCTATTCCGGCATGTTTGAGGGAACCGGATTTCTGAACGGAATTGAAGCCCTGATGGAAAACTGGGTTCCAGGATCACCCCTTATGGCACAACCTTACTGACTTCCATTGTCACTTCCGCCATCTCCTGCAACCAGACTCTTGCCATCATGCTCACCAGCAGCTGTGCGGGGAAAACAATCCGGAAAAATCTTCTTTTGCCCTGGATCTGGAAAATACGGTGGTGGTCATAGCGCCCATGATCCCCTGGTCCATTGCAGGAGCCGTGCCGCTGGCTGCCATTGGTGCGCCAAACATCAGTATCGCAGTTGCCTTTTATCTGTATCTGCTGCCGCTGTGGGGACTGGCTGTGCATCTGTTCAGGTAGGGTCTGTTTTTACCGTCAGATCCTTCACCCAACGATACTTCTTATAATTCAGATACACAGCCGGGATCTTCACAAATTCATCCAGACTGATGATAAAGTAAACCGCAAGCACCGGAAGCTTCAGCACAAATGCGGCGATAAGGCCCAGTGGAACCATAATACACCACATGGAAATACAGTCACAGTACAGCCCGAACTTACTGTCTCCGCCTGCACAGAAAATTCCGCTGATGGTTACTCCGTTTACCGAACGTCCGATCATATAATAAGCACAGATCAGGAGCATTCCCTTAAGATATCCTTCCGCTGTAACGCTTAGGTTGGCCGCACGGAGAATCAGCGGACTGAATGCCAGAAGCACCAGTCCGGACATGATTCCGCCACCGTTTCCAAGTCCCATACAGAAACATCCGGCCAGGTTTTTGACAATGCTGGCAATGGAATTGGCGGCTACCGCATCACTTCCCAGATGTCCCATAATTACGGAATACATGGAAAATCCGGTTCCCCAGACGATCTCATTGCAGATCACCGGTGTTGTATATTTCCAGAAATCTCTCCTGAGAACGGGATCGTCTCTGCGGAGATATTTTGCCCGGAGTTTTACCTGATCTTTTCCCACAGTTTCCAGAACGCACCATGTAACTTCAATGATACGAGCCGTTACTGTTGCCAGTGCGGCTCCGGCAATCTCCATTCTTGGCATTCCGAATAATCCATAGATCAGCACTGCATTGATAAAAAATATTTTACTACCACACTTGTGGCGCTGATCATGCTGCTTTTTTGCCGCTCTGCCGCTGTTTTTTCAGGATGCAGAGATACATCTGTGAAATTCCGGTAAGCAGATAGGATACCGCGATCACACGAAGATACAGGGAACCGCCCCGGATCAGTACCGGATCATTGGTAAAGATCCTCATCAGCATTCCCGGGATCAGCAGCGCGGACAGAGTAAAGATCAGGGAGATTGCAGTCGTAACTTTCATCACAAAGGCAAAGATCCTCTCCACTGCCGGAATATCTCCCTTTCCCCAGTACTGGGCTGCGATAAGAGAAAGGCCGATGGTCATTGCTTCCAGAAGAAGGTTATGGATAAATGTTATCTGCCCTGCCAGAGATACTGCGGAAAGAGAATCCTGTGAGATCACTCCCAGCATCAGGGCATCGGATGCACTGACCAGAGCCAGCATAAACTGCTGAAAAGCGATGGGCATCACCAGGCTTATAAGCTTTCTGGTGAATGCCGGGTCTTTTATTTTCTTATTTATTTTGTCCCATGCCTCCTCATCGAATTTCCGTTCTTTAAAGTAATATGGCTTGTCCGCATCCGTGATCTCGCGGATCACGCGGCAGGGATTTCCGGCTGCACATACATTGTCCGGAATGTCCTTTGTCACTACGCTTCCCGCGCCGATCACAACGTTATTTCCAATCTTTACACCCGGAAGAACGCAGCAGCTTCCGCCGATCCACACATTGTCCCCGATGGTGACAGGAATCCCGTACTCAAAAGCGGAATTACGGCTTTCCGGATGGATAGGATGTCCGGCTGTGTAAATACCTACATTGGGGCCAAACATTACGTTATCCCCGATGGTGATTTTTCCCACATCCAGCATCACGCAGTGGGTGTTGGCATAAAAATTCTCTCCGACTTCGATATGGCTTCCGTACTCACAGTGAAACGGCGGCTCAAAATATACGTTTTTCTTATGCTTCAGTCCTGTGCGTTCCAGATATTCCATACCCTTTTCCGGGTCAAAAGGCATGGCCTCATTGTACTTCCGGACGGCCTTTTTTTGTTTCTTTCTGCTGCGCCACTACTGCATCATCGGAGATGTATGCCATTTCGTGATCTCTTCTGTAAATATTGTCCATTGTAAATCCCTCTCTTATAAATACACTTTGTTTTCTTCAAAAAAAAATGCCCGGTGTCTCCTGACGCACTGTGAGTGATTCCGGAGAGGACGGCGGCATGCTCCACTATATCTGCCTTACAGTTTACGCGGACATTGACCGAAGCATCTTTTCGTTTTATAATTATATTGTATATTTTTAAGTTATTCTATCGGTTTTCTATCTAACTTTATAACAATCCTGCGAGGTATGAATATGATCTATATAGACTTAAAGGATGACCTTTCTGAAAAAATGGTCTACGATTATCCTGACTGTCCGGCCTACACCATCCATGAAATGCTTTCCCACTATCCCAATTATTCCGCTATCAGCCACTGGATGATGACATTGAATTTCTGATGATCCAGTCCGGCCAGATGCAATATAATGTCAACGGAAAAAATCCTCACTCTGGAACAGGGACAGGGGATTTTTGTAAATTCCAGGCAGATGCATTACGGATTTTCTGAAAGTCACAGGGAATGTGAATTTTTTTGCATCCTCATCCACCCCATGCTTCTGTGCACATTACCTGCCTATGAAAAAAAAAAAACTTCGTCCTTCCTCTGATCCGGAACAACGAAGTTCCCTTTTTATCTTTGATCCCGGGATTTCCTGGCAGGCACAGATTCTGAAACAAATGGCCGACATCTATGTGCACCGTAAGAGTAAAACTGCTCCTTTACGGATCCTATCCTCTTTTTCCCTGATCTGGCTCTGCTTCTTGAACATCTGCCCTCTGCCTCCCGGACCGAAGACCATACCAATACAGATCTTACCGCCATCCGGAACATGACCGGTTTTATCCAGCAGAACTACACTTCCAGGATTTCCCTTAAGGAAATTGCGGCTGCCGGTTCCGTAGGTATCAGCAAATGCTGCAAACTCTTTTCCAGATATTTCAGCCAGAGTCCAAATCTCTATCTGAATCAGTACCGCCTGAATAAAAAGTGCTCAGCTTCTCCGGGAAACCGATATGACTATAACAGAAATCGCTCTTTCCACCGGCTTTGGCAGTGCCAGTTATTATGCGGAATCTTTTCGAAAATGGGCAGGCATGAGTCCCGGGAAATTTCGCAAAACCTGATAACTGCCCCAGGCAGATCACACTGTCTTCCGGAATTTTGCCGGTGACACCCCGAACTGTTCCCGGAACAGATGATAAAAATGGCTCACATTAGAAAATCCACAACACTCACAGATGTCCAGGATCTCCCTGTCTGTCTGCGCCAGAAGATAGACCGCGTATTTCAGACGTTCCTGGTTGATATACTGAGTAGGAGTTTTCCCGCTGATCTGCTTCATCAGCCTGCAGAGATGGCTCGGAGAACAGGGCGCCAGCTCACACATTCTTTCATAGCCTTCCTGAAGATTTTCGATCTTGGACATATTTAAGAGAAGTTCTGACAGCCAGGACGGCATCTGATTCCAGGGATCCTTTTCATCGTAAATGAAAAAATAATCCTCCAGAAGAAGCGCAATGATACACTGTGCATGATATCTTGCATGCCTGGGATGGCTTTCGTTTACCAGATTTCCGGCAGTATCCATGGCATCCAGGACTTTTGCGGAAATTTTTCCCCTTCCAGATGAACATAGGCCGGCATCTCGCTGTTTATCAGTTTTATCCATCTTTTCTTCCTGTTCCAGAAACAGAGAAACATTTTCGAAGCACCTGGGTGGAAAAGCCCAGATTCCGGACACAGAAATTCTCTGAATGAAAAAAAGCTGTAACTGTGCATATCATTGGGGCGTATAAAAAACAGGTCTCCTTTTTTCACCGTCTGCACGGAATCATTGATCAAATGATAGGCCGTACCCTCTGAAATAATAAAAAGTTCATAATGATTATGGGTATGTAGCGGCACATGCTTGTAAATATCCGAGATCGTATAGGAAAGTCCGGACTCTTTGCGCAGTGGATATTGTTCCTTTTACCAAACTACCGGTATTGCCATTTTTCTACTCCTCCCCCGTTTTCTGATATCAATATACTACAAAAATCTGACAGCTGTAAACAAGAAACACGGTGGAAATTATGATATTCTTTTACCGCATTGAAGAAGATTTCTCTGATGCAGAAACTTGATCTTTATTTTTTCAGGGAGGACTTATTATCATGTCATCATCCAAAGCTCGATTTTTTAATCCGGCTGTTGTAGGCCTGATCATGCTCAGCTTTTTTCTGGGTACCAGTGAATATACAGTGATCGGTATCCTGCCGGAAATTGCTGACGGATTCGGGATTTCACTGACACAGGCCGGAAGTATTGTATCTCTGTTTGCTTTCGCCTATGGCCTGGGCACTCCGTTTCTGGCTGCCTATGTGGGAAAATACAACCGTTTCCGTATTACCATGCTTGGAATTTCACTGTTTGCACTCTGCAACCTGATCTGTGCCATTGCTACCAATTACATGGTATTTCTGGTATTCCGTATTCTTACGGCTGTCGTTTCCGGTACTGTGGTTTCCATCTCCATGACTTATGGCGGAAGATGTTGCTTCCATCCCGGAGCATATCCCAGGTGTGATCGCAGGTGTTTTTTTCGGGCTTCAGTATCGCTTCGGTCATCGGTGTGCCTATCGCTTCCACCATCACTCATGTTTTTGGATGGCGTGCGGCTTTTATCACGATCTTTGTGGCGACTCTGGCTCTGCTGGCGCTTCTGTTTATGAAACTGCCACGTCAGAACCGTCTGAAAGCAGGAAGTATCCTGGAACAGTTTTAAGCTTTTTTCTGGATAAAAAGGATCTCCATCGGCTGTGCCATTGTTTTTTCTGGCCGGTGCTTCCACTTACTGTTTTTTATACATACCTGACACCGATCTTCCAGCAGGAACTTCACATTCCGGATTCCATGTTAAGCCTTGCACTTCTGATCTTCGGTATTGCAGCTATCACCAGCAACGTAAGTTCCGGTCAGGTGGCAAACAAAACCGGCATCCGCATGCTGCCTCTGATCTATGTGATCCAGACTGTATGTCTGCTGCTTCTTCCCATTGCCACCCACAATCTGGTAAGCGGAGGACTGGTACTTTTTTATCCTGGGTGTTGTGATGTATCTTCTGAATTCACCGCTGCAGATGCATTTCCTGAAGATCGCCACCAGGGATCACCCTGCCTGTGTAAACCTGGCTTCTTCTCTGATCTCGGTTTTCTTTAACTTCGGTATTGCAGCCGGTTCTGCCATGGGTGGTGTGATCGTAAAATATGCCGGACTTCGGTTTGTGGGAATCGGCGGTGCCATTCCCGGTATCGGAGCGATCATCTGTGCGGTGATCCTGCTTCAGATCATGAAACCGGGTGCGGATATCCGGTAAATCAAACAATACTGTCCATTTACCGGGACTATAGCATTTCCATAAATTACTGCTATAAAAAATACAGTCAGGAATATATCAGAATCTACCTCCGATACTCCTGGCTGTATTTTTATCTGCATCTTGCCTTGTATCACTCTTTTTATTTTCCTGTAATTTTCATCATTCGTCGTTTTTTACAGTCCAATAAAAAGGACTTTATATCTTTCTTATTTCATCTCGATCATAAACAGTCTGGCTGCTTTTTCCTGCGGCATCTTCACTACAAGATTTCCATTTTCGATCTTATATTCGCACATCTCTTCTTTCGGATAGATCACGGATACTTTGCTGATCTTTTCTGCGTCTTCCAGCGGGATCACCGCTTCTGTTGTTCCCGGTGTCCATACAGAAAGATAGGTATTCTTCTCTGCTTTTACTCCGTAAGCGAGACTTCCGACTTCAGAGTACCGAAGCCCAGCGGGAAGAACGGCACACCGTCACGGACTTCCTCACGGATTTCCTTATACAGGGCGATTCCCTCTTTCATACGGTTCATGGAATTCTCGCCAAGCTTCCATACCATACCGCTGATATACGGGCGAAGGAGCATACCGTTTACCACATTGTAGATCACATGCTCTTCTTCATCCTCATACGGATATACCCACATGCCACCCTGCTCAGGGGCAACCGCACTTGCCACATTGGCTGCAATATTGGCATTGTAGAGATAATCGGTCTGGTCACTGGTTGACTGAAGGCTTAAGACTTTCAGCATACCATAGTCCATACGCTGTCCGCCGGAACCGCAGTTCTCCACAACAAGATCCGGATAATCACGGAAGATCTCCTCATACCACTGATGGAGACATTCATAATGCTCACGGATGGCATCTGCACAGCTGTCGCTGTTCAATTCACTTCCGTATCCCATCGTTACGTTATAGTCCACCTTAAAGTACTCTACGCCATAATCACGGATCAGCCTGTCCACTACATCACGGCAGTATTTCCGTACTTCCGGATTGCGGAAATCCAGCATGTAACGTTTGTTGTCAATGTGGCGTTTTCCATGGCGGCAGACAAACCAGTCATCCGGAAGTTTATTTGCAAGCTCACAGGCAACTCCCATAACTTCGATTTCCAGCCAGAGTCCCATTTTCAGGCCTTTGCTGTGTGCGTAATCGCAGACTTCTTTCAGGCCTCCAGGGAATCTTCCGGATGCTTCCTTCCATTCACCGACACGGTCCCACCAGAATCCGTCGTCATACCATCCTGCATCCAGACAGTAATATTCACATCCCAGCTCTGCCGCCTTGTCAATGATGGAAAGCTCCCGCTCTGTTGTGGGATCTCCCATCAGGCAGTTCATGTAATCATTAAATACCACGTTCAGTTTCTCATCGTCCGGATTTGCTCTGCGTACTTTTCTACGATATCTGGTCAGCGCTGCTACTGCCGGATTCAGACCTCCTTTTACAACGGCTGCCCCTGCCGGAACAGTTGTGAAGCATTCTCCCGGTTTCAGATTCTTATACCATCCATGCTCCTGCTCTGTGGCACCGCTTATAGTAAGATACAGATTCCCACCCTGGGCGGAACCATATTCTATCAGCCACTGTCCGGAACTTTCAACCTGGAAAATATAAGTTTCCCCTGTTTCTCTGTCTTCGGCAATTCCCATTGGAAGATACTCGCAGGTAGACCAGCTTCCCTTTCCACTGTAACAATAACGGTTCAGTCCATATCCCTGATGATTAAATCCGTCTACGACCATTCCGTTTAAGTTCAGTGTCTCTGCATCATATTTCTGCCACTGTGCCTCACAGCACCAGCTGTTAAACGGTACATAGATATCTGTTTTTTTGTAATAAGGTTTGTCACCGCCTCTGGAAATTCCCTGATATATAAAAGAAGAAACGTAAGTCAGGCCCTGATCTTCACTTCCCTCGTTGGTGATCTCTGTCCAGGTCTGCACTGCCGGAACTCCGTCAAACAGGCGCATATGATATACGGCTTTCAGCTTTTCCGGAGAAACCATTACGATCTCCAGTTCTTTTCCACCGTCCTGCTCTTTCAGTTCATGTTTCTCATAAACAAAGTCTACAGAGGACTGATTGATGTTGTTTTTGTAAGCATGCATATTCAGGCTTCCGGTGCCGCTTCTGTGGATCTCAACAGCCGGATAATAAATATCTTCCTTCGGCTCCATGGCTGCTTTTTTTACTTCCTGTGAAGAAAAATCTGCCAGCTCTACCACGCCGTTTTCACGGATACGGAACTGGATATCCAGGCCGTTTTCATGTAATTCGATTTATTTTCATATTCCCGTTTTTGTAGCTCATACAAAATATCCTCCCGTTTTTGTAATCTTGATTTCAGTATATCATCGGATTTTCCGCAAGGTGACAGGTATCATCCCCTGAATGAAAAAATGCAATATATTGTCGCATTTATTTTTACGTGATATACTGTTCACAGACCACAAAACGGACATTACAGCAACTGTGGATTGCGAATATACGAGTCAAATGGATATTCGTGATCTCACCACATGCTCAGGAGGTTTTTCATGCCAGATATTTTTCAGGATTCTTCCAGATATTTTCATATTTCCGCCTTTTATGCCCTTTCCCTGCCGTATTATCATATGGAACATCACACACATTCCAGCTATGAGATCATGTACATTACTTCCGGTTCCTGCCGGGTTTTCTGCATGGATGAGGAACAGGACATGGAATTTCCGCTGAAATCCGGGCAGTTTATCTTTATACGCCCGGGTATCCCGCACAGGCTTGAGATCCCGGACGGTTTTCCATGCTCGATCCTGAATCTGGAATTTTCCCTCACCTCCGAAAAAAGCCCGGTTTCTCTGGACCTTCTTCTGAAAAAAGATCCCGGATTTTCCCGGTTCTGGAATTTTATTGCCTCCTCCCGGGGATTCTGCTCCGGCACGGATTCCCGGAATTTCGGATACAGCCTGAAAGACCTTCTCACCTTTTTACAGCGCAGTTCCGATCAGATAAAGGAGGAAGAATTTCTCTTCTTTCTTCTGTTTGGCCGTATGCTCACAGAACTTGCTTTCTGCGCCCGCTCCAGCCGGAACACCCAGGGAAGTGTTTATCTGAAAAAAGCGCTCCGGTATATTGATGAACATTATCTGGAAGACATCGATATTCCTGCCATTGCCGCATATGCAGGGATCAATAAATCCTACCTCCAGGCACTTTTTACAGAAAAAAACGGCTGTACCATCAACACTTATATCAACCGCAAGCGTATGGAGCAGGCCGCCTTTCTTCTGTGCAACAGCACTCTTCACATTACGGATATTGCCTTTTCTTCCGGATATAACAGCCGGCAGCATTTTGCACATACCTTCGAAAAATTTTATCACATGAGTCCTTCCCGGTACCGGAGCCTGCATACCCGTCCTCTTCGCTCGGATACCGAAAAGAAACGCTATCATATGGCGGACGGACGGAAGCTGGAAAGTGAACCTTTTCCGCAGGAATAAAACTTACCATCTCAGATCCATCTTCAGGCTGATACCTGCAATACACGTCTGATCAACCTGAAAAAAGCCGCCAGGCACGAAGATCTTATCTCTTCGATAACCTGGCCGGCTTTTATATTTATGTCAAGCGGATATTCGCAATCCGCTTCGCTACGTAGCTCTACACCAAATAACTGCTCCGCAGTTGATTTGGTTAACTTTCTATGGAAGCAGATTCTGCATGCTCTTCAAACTGATCGCCAGTGTAGAAGTATTGTGAAGAAGTGCAGATGTAGTCGGCTGCAGGATTCCTGCAACGCCACAGGCGATAAGACCTGCATTAAAGGTAATGATGAAACGGTAATTACGTCTGATGCGCTTCATCAGTGCGTTACTGATCTCTTTCAGAACAACAAGTTCCTGAAGGTCATCTGCACCTACGGTAATGTCTGCGATCTCACGGGCAATCTCAGCGCCATCGCTGATGGCAATACCGACATTGGCTGCGGAAAGTGCCGGAGAATCATTGATTCCGTCACCTACCATGATCACCCTTCTTCCGGCTGCCTTCTCTTTTTCAATGAAGTTGGCCTTATCCTCCGGAAGTACCTCGGAATAATATTCATCCACACCTACACGTCTGGCAATAGCTGCTGCTGTACGCTCGCTGTCTCCTGTCATCATAACGATCTTGGAGATTCCTGCCGCGCGCAGTGCTTCTACAGAAGCTTTTGCCTCCTCACGAAGTGGATCTTCAATACAGATCACAGCTGCAAGACGTCCGTCAATAGCCAGATACAGGTGAGAATATTCTTCCGGAATGCTGTCGAATTTCTCCTGGCCATCCTCCGGGATCACACATTTCTCATCTTCAAAAACAAAGTGATAACTTCCGATCACGGCTTTTATGTTCTTCTATGGTAGTGGAAATTCCATGTGCCACTACATATTCAACCTTGGAATGCATCTCTTCATGTGCCAGATGTTTCTTTCTGGCTGCACTGACAACGGCCTTGGCCATGGAGTGCGGGAAATGTTCTTCCATACATGCGGCAATACGCAGCATCTCGTCCGGATTGTTGTTATCAAAGGAAACCACATCCACAACCGTTGGTTTTGCTTTTGTCAGAGTTCCGGTCTTATCAAATACGATGGTATCTGCATCAGCCATTGCTTCCAGATATTTACCACCTTTAACCGTAACTTTATGTGTACCTGCCTCACGGATCGCGGACAGTACGGAGATTGGCATTGCAAGCTTCAGTGCACAGGAGAAATCTACCATCAGGATCGCAAGGGCCTTGGTTGCATTTCTGGTGAGCAGATATGTAAGGGCTGTTCCTCCAAGAGTATACGGAACCAGCTTATCTGCCAGATGCTCTGCCTTGCCTTCCAGGGAAGATTTCAGCTTCTCAGATTCCTCGATCATGGTGACGATCTTGTCATAACGGCTGGAACCACCTACCGTCTTCACCCGGATAGTGATCTCACCTTCCTCCACAACGGTACCTGCATAGGCAACGCTGCCTTCTTTCTTACATACAGGTACAGACTCACCGGTAAGAGACGCCTGGTTCACCATAGCTTCTCCATCCGTAACGCTTCCGTCAAACGGAATCACAGTACCCATACGAACAACAACTTCATCTCCCGGCTGAACTTCTTTGGATTCTACAAGAATTTCCTGATCTTCTCTCTTCAGCCACACCTTGCCAACATTCAGTGACATGGTTCTTGCAAGATCACCGACCGATTTCTTATGTGTCCACTCTTCCAGAATTTCTCCGATTCCAAGCAGGAACATAATGGAACCTGCAGTACCGAAATCCTGACGCAGTACGGATACACCGATCGCAGTGGCATCCAGAACCGGTACTTCGATCTTGCGGTGAAGAAGTGTATCAATGCCCTTCCAGATATATTTCAGGGAAGTTGCTGTCGTATAAATTGCGTTCAACGGATATGGCAGGAAAAGCTTTCTTCCAAAATGATAGATCACCTTGGAGATCAGTTTCTCCTGATATTCTGCATTCAGTGCTCTTCCGGAGCTCTGCAGTACCTGCTGGGGAGCTTCCACATCCTGATAATGGAATGCTCTGATACCGCAGATAACAGCCTCACGGCTGCCCTGATAATTCACAACCGCATCACAGGTTCTCTCATATACCTTGGCGGAAGCCACTCCGTCAAGATTTTCGAGATAATACAGCAAAGTATCCGCCTGCTCGTAACTCATTCTCTTCTGGGCAAGATGAATACGAAGTCGTCCTCTTGTCTCATGTTTAATATAAAATTTCACGGGAAATCGCCTCTTTACTCAGCTGTCTCTTCAGTTGCTGCTTCTTTTGTCTCTTCTGCTGCCTCCTTGAATGCATCCTCATCTGCAGTCTCTTCTGCATTCTCTGCAACATCTTCTACAGCCTCTTCTGCTGCAGCTCTCTCCTCATTGATTCCCTTAGCCTCAGCGTAGATATCCTCCGCGTTCTCCTGAAGGCTTGTAGCTGTTTTCATGATGCAGTCCTTAGCTCTTAAAACGGCTGCTGTGCATCCTGTGTAAAGCTTCTTCGCATCCTTGCTTGTAAGGATCTTGATTCCTGCTGTTCCAAAAAGAACACCTGCTGCAAAAAAGTCCTGATTTTTTGAATTTAAAATCTACCATAATAATTTTTCCTCCTAAATATATAATTTTTATCATTTTACTGATTTCCGGTGGACAATTTCCCATGCCTGCCCCGGTATTTTCATCATTATAAAATACTTGTAAAAAAATGTCCAGTGTTTTTTTTGTGAATTTAACACAATTCGCTGAATTTTCAGTTAATTTCCCCTAACAGTTAAGTTTTACTAATAGTTTCGTTTTTTCTAATTTTTTAGTCTGTACAAACCCTTTATTTCCTATTATATAGGGAATATCTCCTTGCTGTGTTTATCCCACTTCATGTACCGGAAGCACTGCAAGTGTGCGGATATTCTGCTCATGGATCTCCCCGCATGCCCGAAGTCCCGCACGGATCACCTCATTAAGCTTCTGCCCGGACAGGTGGCAGATGGTATCATCATCCAGCTCCACTGTGCAGGCCCCTTTGGTACTGCAGGCTACCCGGTACATATTTTTGCGGCTGATGGCTCCGATGGACTCCAGCGTATTGATCATACGGTATACCGTTGCCACACCGATCTTCGGGTCCAGTGCGGAAGCCCTGTAATAAATTTCCTTACAGCAGGAGCACTCCCCTTCCAGAATGATATCAAGCAGGATCCTCCTCTGTCTGGTAATTCTTAAGCCCCGTTCTTTCAGCTTCTCTATAATAAGATCTTTCTGCATCTGTGTATGGCGGTAACATCCTGTTCTCTTTTCTTCTTTCTCAGCTTTTGCGTTCTGCATTCTGATCCCTCCTTTATTATTGAGAAAACTTTTCTTTTATCTAATAAGTTAGTATACTCCAACTGTGGTTAGCTGTAAATAACTTGTTTGGATTTTTTATAATATTGAGGATTTCGCCGGAATGCAGTATAATAATTCGTGAATCTATCCATATGAAACCGTCGTTTTGACAAAATGACGAAAAATCCCCTTTTCGTTTTTTCGTCAGAATGACAAGAAACTGCCGGAAACTTTGTACGATTCAGCTCTAGCTCTTTTCCTCCATTTTCGATATACTGTTAACCAGCAAAGGAAATTACGTAAAAAACAATATATTAATTTTGGAGGGAAACAACAATGGCAAGTTTATCATTATCTCACATTAATAAAACTTATCCAAACGGCTTCCAGGCAGTTAAAGATTTCAACCTTGAAATCGAAGACAAAGAGTTTATCATCTTCGTAGGACCGTCTGGATGTGGAAAGTCCACAACACTTCGTATGATCGCAGGTCTGAGGAGATCAGCGGTGGTACACTTAAGATCGGTGACAAAGTCATGAACGATGTTGAGCCTAAGGACCGTGATATCGCAATGGTATTCCAGAACTACGCTCTGTATCCTCATATGACTGTTTATGATAACATGGCATTCGGACTTAAACTTCGTAAAGTTCCGAAGGATCAGATTGACAAAGCTGTTCGTGAAGCAGCAAGAATCCTTGACCTTGACAAACTTCTTGATCGTAAACCGAAGGCTCTTTCCGGTGGTCAGAGACAGCGAGTTGCTATGGGACGTGCTATCGTTCGTAATCCTAAGGTATTCCTTATGGATGAGCCTCTTTCCAACCTGGATGCTAAACTTCGTGTACAGATGCGTATCGAGATTTCCAAGATCCATCAGAGACTTGGTGCTACAATCATCTATGTAACACATGACCAGACAGAGGCTATGACTCTTGGTACCAGAATCGTTGTTATGAAAGACGGTGTTGTTCAGCAGGTTGATACACCACAGAACCTGTATCAGAAACCAGGCAACCTCTTCGTTGCAGGATTCATGGGATCTCCGCAGATGAACTTCCTTGATGCTGTTATCTCCGAAAAAGGCGGTAACATGATCGCTACAATCGGTAACGAGCATGAGGTTATTGTTCCTGCAGCTAAAGCTAAAGTTCTCAAAGACAAAGGCTATGTTGGAAAGAAAGTTGTTCTTGGTATCCGTCCTGAGGATATCCATGATTCTCAGATGTTCCTTGAGACATCCCCAAGCAAACCGATGAACTCCGTAGTTAAAGTTTACGAGCTTCTTGGTGCCGAAGTATTCCTGTACTTCGATGTTGACGGAACTCAGATCACAGCACGAGTTGATCCTCGTACAACAGCTAAGACCGGTGATCCGATCAGATTCGCATTCGATATGGAGAAAGCTCACTTCTTCGACAAAGAGACAGAGCTTACCATCACAAACTAATTCTTACCGAATTACAAAATGAATTTAACCCCGGGGGATATATTTTCCCGGGGTTTCTTTTTCCTCTGCACAATTTTCACTTCATCTACAGAAAGGACTCAGTTTTATGAAAATACAGCAAACACTTCAAAAATGCCTGGATGACTGGAACCGGATCAGCGGACTGGATTTTGGCAGCTTTCTTCGTCCGCAGGCTGTAAAGGACGCCCGTGCCGCCTATGTCGCGGGTAAACTCGACGCTTCCGGCCTTAAGGCCGTCGAGGACGATGCCATTCGCGATTTGGTGGCCAAGCAGAAGGCCGCCGGCCTGCAGGTGATCACCGATGGCGAGTTCCGCCGCAGCTACTGGCACCTCGATTTTATGTGGGGCCTTAACGGCATTGAGCGCCGCACCTCACGCACGGGTTATATGTTCCATGATGAGGAGACGACGGCCGACACCGCCGTGGTTACTGGTCCCATTAGCGGCGAGAACCACCCGTTCGTCGAGCATTTTAAGTTCGTCAAGGCGCTTGAGGGGGAGGGCCAGGTCGCACGCCAGACCATTCCGGCGCCGATCCAGACGTTCTCTGAGGTCACGCTCGATCGCTGCGACGGCCAGCAGGAGAGCCTGCGCGCTGTCTATAAGACCGATGAGGAACTTGCCGACGCCATTGCGGCCGCTTATCGCACGGTGATCGCCGACCTGTACGCAGCAGGCTGCCGCAACATCCAATTTGATGACTGCACCTGGGGCATCTATTGCGATACCGACTTTGTGTCCAAGGCCGGCATGAGCCCGGTTGACCTGCAAAAGGTGAGCGAGCTGGGCGTGGCGCTCAACAATGCCGCCATCGCGGGCAAGCCCGACGATCTGGTTATCAACACGCACGTGTGCCGCGGCAACTATCACTCCACGTATGCCTTCGAGGGTGGTTACGATCCCATTGCGCCGTACCTGTTCGTACATGAGAACGTTGACGCGTTCTACCTTGAGTTCGATACGCCACGCGCCGGTGGCTTTGAGCCGCTCAAGTACGTTGCTCCCGGCAAGAAGGTCGTGCTGGGTCTGGTGACCACCAAGGCGGCTGAGCTTGAGGACGAGGACGTTATCGTCGAACGTATCCACGAGGCCGCAAAGTATGTGCCGCTCGAGAACCTGTACCTGTCGCCCCAGTGCGGCTTTGCCAGCTGCGAGATTGGCAACAAGCTGACCGAGGACGAACAGTGGGCAAAGATCGCGCTGGTCAAGCGCATTGCCGAGCGCGTTTGGAAGTAACGCTACCGCTTGCAGGTGACGGCGCGCGCGAGACATGACGTATCACGTACAATGGTCCGGATCG
>ENA-OQAR01000019-OQAR01000019.1-human-gut-metagenome-genome-assembly--contig:-NODE-19-length-33303-cov-2.780112_pt1 | contig 33303 bp, 48 predicted proteins | sample MGYA00242738_ERZ504533 | MGnify/ENA primary metagenome ERZ504533 (study PRJEB26092, sample SAMD00036276) | human gut metagenome | host: Homo sapiens | study: EMG produced TPA metagenomics assembly of... | reverse complement strand
TTCCCATGACGATAGCAGATAAACGCATCATATACAACCTGGGAAAGATCGCTTTTATACGGCTGCAGCGCATGAATAAGATCCGATACATCTGCCAGCATTTCTTCACAGGAATGATATCGCTCCTCCGGCGTTTTCTTTAACGCTTTCGAAATGATCTGATGGACTTTATCCGCCATATGAGCCGGACAGTTCAGCTTTTTTCAGTTTTCTTTTTTGAGAGATACAGGCCGATATTCGCGGAGTCAAGCTCCCTCTGAGTGTATCTCTTTCCGGTCAGCATCAGAAGAAGCAGATATCCCACGCTGTACAAATCCGATTCTGCTCCCAGCCTCAGAGTTCCATCATTTCTCCCGACAATCTCCGGAGACTCAAATCCGATGGTGGAAAACAATGCCCTGTCACGGATCGCAGGACATAATCCATCCTCACAGACAGGTCTCGCCGCTCCAAAATCCACCAGAGAAACAAGCTTATCTTCCTCTGAGAGGCTTCCTTTTATAAATACATTTCCGTCCTGGATATCCAGATGGAGAAAACCTGCTTCATGAACTTCTTTCACCGCGAATAATACCTGTTTTATGATCTGAAATGCCTGGACAACCGAAAATTTTTCTCCCTGGGAAAGATAAGATTTCAGTGCTTTTCCTTTGGATTCCAGTGATGTCATGATTGTAACAGTGTTATTTACCAGATGAAAAGTATGTCCCTCATCAAAAGAGAGCTCAACTTCCCCGGAAGCGCTGATGACGGGAATCGTTCTGGCAGCGGTATTGTAAATTTTCCCTGTTATCTCCTGCTCCTGCATCTGCATTTTTTTGACAGAATCCAGATAACGGACGGATGCCGGATCTTCTGACGCAGATACGATCTCACCATCTTCTCTTCTCTCAAAAACAAACGCAGCTGACAGCGGAAAACACTCTTTTAACGCATAGTCAATTTCACTGACTGTAATTTTCCCATCAAGATAAGATATTTTTTTACATGGGTATACAATACTTCCGCCGCCTTCTCCGATAGGTTTTCCGGTAATTTTATACAGTTCACCCTGGGATAAACGGATCCATGTTCCTTCCTGCAGTACTTTTCGCATTGTTTTTTCCTTTTTCTCATTCACACTTCTTCTACGTTTCCATATCCGGATTCCAGCCACATATCACTTAAATTCTCGGTTTTTCCATCCCATGACAGCCCCGGTGTTCCTATCCCCTCCGCCACAAGCGCATAAAGAACAAACCGTCCAGAGGAAATGGCGGATACAGTGGTTCAAAAGAAAACATCATCAGAAATCCATTGATGCAGCTGATATAACCTTCTATTTTTTCGTATTCATCCCAGCTGTCAACAACATCTTCCAGCTGCCCGAGAATGTTTTCCATATTTTCAGAAAAATGTTTTTTCTTCGTTTGCTTCTGCCATTTCATAAAGTTCATTCCGTAAATCTTCATTTTCATTTCTTGAATATCCGGAAATAAAAAGATACGCAAGCAACAGTATATCTTTACGTTCAACAATGACCGCATTGTCCGGTTTTCCACAAAGCGTCTGATTGCTCCCAGACGGTTGCTTCTCTCATAAGCCTTACACACAAGATAAATTTCTTTATTAAATGGTATATTGTCATGTTTCGTCTTCAGACTTCCATGTGATGGCAGGCCAAGCTCCCCGGGTTCTGCAAACTGCCAGCCATGAGCACACATAAATGCTCTGGCCAGACTTCCCATATCCGGATAACCATCTTCCGCGATCTCAACTTTAACCTGGTTATCTCCGGAATTTGAAACCTTTCCGACTGCATCGTTTCTGCGGTCACCTTTGTGATATGCCCAGTAATCGTAAGTTGGATACAGTTTTACAAGATAGCGTGTCAGTTCCATCAGGTCTTTTCTTCGCTGCAGGGAGTATCCGGAATAGTAAACAGAAGATTATCCGATACCACTTTTTTTGTTTTTTTATCTTTTCTTCACGAGGATTTTTTCGTCTGGTAAACTCTGGATCTACAGAATACATATATTCGATCAGTTTGTCTTCCATATCTTCCCGCTCAGATTCCGGAACACTGATACCGGCCAGTTCCGGTATATGGTTACTGATCATTCTGGTCATGCCGATATTTCCCACAGTCTGCGTTATCCCGCCATCTTCTGCATCCTGTGGTCTGTTCTGTTCATATTTTTTGAGTATGCTTTTAACTTTAGTCCAGTCACCCTGGGGGACGCAGCATTTTACAGAACAGGCAGATACAGTCCAGCGGATTTCTTACGCTGAACGGTTCGTGTCCACAGGCAAGGAGAAATTTTGTCGTAGTATAATCATCCATATTTAAAAGGAAAGACAGTTTTACCGCAAGTTCTCTTTTTCTGGGATATTTTTTGTCACTGAGCCATTGAAACCATTCGATTGCCTTCACTACCTCGTTCTGTTCCTTTTAACATATATTTTTCCAGCCTGGAACTCAGATTCTTAAGAATTTCTCGGCATGGGACATTGTTATTTACGGTCAGATCTTCATAGGATTCCCCTGTTTTCTTCGGAAGCATCACGCAAAAAGTTCAGAAAAAAGATGCCTGTATCTGCCTTCTCATCAAAAATCCGGCTGTACAGAGATTTCTGGCATCGTTCAGGCTCCTGACAACAGCCATCGGATCGTTCATCAGTTCTTCACTCATATCTGCCAGTTCTTTCGTCCATATATCCATTGATTCTTCTGCCTGTCTTGTGAGACTGTTCTCATATTGAAGGCAAGTATTTTTCCATGTGTTTTCGTTTCCTTTCCCTGTAAAAAATACAGCAACAGGCTCCCTTTCTCTCAGGAGCCTGCCACATCTCAAATATTTATTCCGTTTTTTCTTCAGATTCTGTTGCAGTTTCTTCTGCTTCTTCCACCACTTCCTGCGTATCTGTTTCTTCCGAAGTCTCTGCTTCCGGAGCGGCTTCTTCAGTCTTCATCGTTTCCGTTTCTCTTCCGGATACTTCCTTCTCCGGTGTTTCTGTTTCTTCTGCTGCCTCTGTTACTTCCTCTGCTTTCGTAACTTCTGCATCTGCTGCGTCTTTCAGTTCTTCCTCTGCCTGCTCGATCACGTCAGTGGCTTTTTTCTTCCAGTTCTGCTGTCGGACACGCGGCGCCGCAGTAAGGGCAGAAACTTGCTTCTCTCATTACTGCCTTATGGCAGGCCGGACAGAACTTCTCGCCCTTGCTGGCTGCAATGGCATCCCGGAAGTGATCCGCCTCCAGCATGTGCTGGCTGATCTCCTCGCAGATTGCTCCCACTTCTCCGTCAACAGCTTCTCCGTGTTCATAACGGGTGTAGATCATTTTTCCGATGTCCATCATCAGTTTTTCTATCATACGCTCCTGTGCAGAAAGTTTATTGCGGATCTTCTGGATCTCATAGAGATTCTCCGCCTTGGAACTGAGGCCCTTCGCTTTCCGTGTCAGTGCATTTCCAAGATCATCCCAAAAACTGCTCTTCGCCATATCTGTCACGCTCCTTTTTATTTGCTTCCTGTGTTATCTTTATCCCTCCAGCAGCGGAGTTTCCTGACCACGCATCAGGATCTTCGGTCCGCCATTTCCCTGGATGTATCCTTCTGTGATCACTACCTCACCGATATTATCATCCTTCGGGATCTCGTACATAATGTCCAGCATATACTCTTCCAGAATCGCACGAAGTGCTCTGCGCCTGTGTGACGCTCCAGTGCCTTACGTGCAATAGCATGAAGTGCTCCGTCCTCAAACTCAAGCTTTACTTCATCCAGCGCCAGAAGTTTCTGGTACTGTTTCAGGATGGCATTCTTCGGCTCCTTGAGGATCTTCACAAGCATGTCTTCTGTCAGTCCATTCAGTGTAAAGATGATCGGAAGACGTCCGATAAACTCCGGGATCATTCCAAATGCACGGAGATCATCTACAGTTACCTTCTCCAGTACATGAGGATCATTGTCATATTTATCCTTCAGATCTGCGTAAAATCCGATAGAAGCCTGCTTGTTCAGTCTCTCCTTGATGATATTCTCAAGATCCGGGAAAGCACCGCCGCAGATAAACAGGATATTTCTTGTATTTACAGTCACCATCGGGACCATTGCGTTCTTGCTGGTAGCACCTACCGGCACCTCGACCTCACTTCCCTCCAGAAGTTTCAGAAGTCCCTGCTGCACAGCCTCACCACTGACATCTCTCTGATTGGTGTTCTTCTTCTTGGCAATCTTGTCGATCTCATCGATAAAGATGATTCCGTGCTCTGCTTTCTCCACATCATTATCTGCTGCTGCAAGAAGCTTGGATACCACGCTCTCGATATCATCACCAATATATCCTGCCTCTGTAAGAGAGGTGGCATCTGCAATAGCCAACGGCACCTGAAGGAGTTTGGCAAGCATTTTTACCAGATAAGTCTTACCACATCCTGTCGGTCCGATCATCAGCATATTGGATTTCTCGATCTCAATATCATCCATGGTGTCCGTAGCAACTCTCTTATAATGATTATATACACCTACGGACATTACTTTCTTGGCATATTCCTGTCCGATCACATATTCATCCAGCGTTGCCTTGATCTTATGCGGTGCCGGGATATCTTTAAGATCGATCACCGGCCTCGGGGTTTCAGATTTCTTCTTGATCTTCTTCGCCTGATTTCCCGGATTCTGAAGACTGCTAAGATCGATCATGCTCACATTTGGCATGTTAAAAAGATCGGAATAATTTCCATTGCTCATCTGTGTATTCATAGTATCAAAGCTCTTCTGCATACAGTCTGCACAGATATGTATATTATTGGGAAGGTCGATCATCTTCCCTGCCTGACTCTCCGGTCTGCGGCATAAAAAGCAGAATTTCTCGTATTTCTGCTCCTGGTCATTGTCTTTATTATTATCAAACTGATCTGCCATAACATTTCCTTTCTGGTTTTATAAGACGGAAGCCGGTTTCGTTTTCCGTCTTGTGTCATAATGCATATTATACCACATAATCCCGACGTATCAAATTAAGTTTTTATAAAACAGGGAGCCGCAAAAAACGCAGCTCCCTGTCCAGATTTCTGTTTTCAGTTGTCACTTTTTTCAGTTGTCAGAAGCCGGCTTGCTTCCAAGAGTGACTTCTACGGTTTCTTCTTTATATTCTCCGTTATTTGCTCTTGTCAATTACCACTTCCACGGTTTCGCCTGATTCGTAATACTGAAGTTTATCCACCCAGATCATTCTTGCCGCTTACCTTCTGCCCATCCAGTTTTACAACGATATCACCTTTTTTGATCCCGGCTTTATCTGCCGCACCACCTGGTGTAACTTCTGTAAGAAATGCTCCTGCCGGCATATTGTACATCTGGATTGCCTCTGTTGTAAGGTCCGCAGCTTTGATTCCCATATAACCAACTTTTGAAGTGTCTTCTATTTTATCACGTGTTTCGCGGTTCATCAGCTCTTCCAGGATCGGTTCTGCTTTGGATATCGGAATTGCATATCCCATTCCCTCCACCTGACTGTCTGCGTATTTGGCCGCATTGATCCCGATCACTTCGCCTTTCATGTTCAGAAGCGCACCACCACTGTTTCCGGGATTGATAGCCGCATCTGTCTGGATCAGTCCACTGGTATCACCATCCTCTGTGCTGATGGTACGGTTCAGGGCACTTACCCATCCGGAAGTGACTGACTGGCCATAACCCAGAGCATTACCAATCGCAACTACCTGCTCACCTACTACAAGATCGTCGGAACTTCCCATCTGTGCGATCTTGATCTCATTCATCGTCTCTTCCGGAATATCGGACTTCTCTACAGCAATTACTGCCAGATCGTTCTCTTCGTCTGTTCCCTTGATCTTGGCTGATACCGCATTATTCACATCCACACTGCTATCTGAACTGTCTGTAATACTGTCGCCACTGGCCATCGCCTGTGTCTCTTCTTCCGCACCGACTACATCTCCGCCTGCAAAACATACGGTAAGTGTTGTTGCGCCGGATACCACATGATTATTCGTTGCGATCAGAAGTTCACTGTCATTCTCACCTACAATGATTCCGGAACCGCTTCCCGCACTCTGATACTGTCTTGTTCCATATCCGAAAAAGCTCGGGATCTCCTGTACACTGACAGAAGTGATCGCAACGATCGAGGACATCGTCGCCTGTGCAACTCCGGCTACTGTTCCGCTCTCTGCTACGATGCTTTTCACACTGGATTCTGTGGAACTGCCATCTGTGCTTTTTTCTGTACCGGTAACAGTTTCTGTTTTTCCGATCTGTGTACTGCTGCTGTTATTATCTCTGTATTTATCTGCCGCAATATTTACTCCCTGAAAAACAGCACCTGCCACCAGTCCAAAGATCACTGCCAGGGCAACGGCTGTTGCAGCCTTCTTTCCAAAGCCGCCGTTCCCGCCTCCATGAGCTGTCTTCGGTTTATGAGGTTTCTTCGGTGGAATACTTCCTCCCGCATAATTTCCTCCTGCGGCTGATGCACTTCATAATGTGCATATTTCGGTTTTTCCTGAAAACTGGTATTATTCTGAAAATTGCTGCTGTTTGTTCCATTTCCGTAACCGTTCTCCTGCATTCTCCGGCCTGCGGAATATGGATGAGCCATTGGTTTCTGTGCAATATCTATATTTTCAGTACTGTTATCTGCAGCACTGCCGGTATCTGTATTTCCAAAAGTATCCAGAGGTTTCTCTTCTGTTGGAACATTTTCGTTTACCTCTGGCAGATCTTCATCCCATCTGTTTTCTTCACTCATGACCCTGGTGCTCCCTTCTCAAATTTTTCTTATGCCATCTGCTTTATAAAAAACAGTTTAACAGGCAATTGTGTTCAAACTGTGATATATCCTTTAAAAAAATCGTGACCCGCTGATTCTTCCTGATCATTTCTGTTTTTTCCAGTATTCCGGACTCATAGTACAAAACAGGATCAGTCTTTCAGGAAGTTTCTGATATCTTTTTCCGAGGAAATATCCGGCATACTTGGAAGCACTCTGAAAAAACAGTCCGGGGATCATCCAGATATGTCCGGTTTTCAGAAGATAAGACAGGCTCTTTTTTACCAGGCGCACTCCCTCCCCCTCAGACGGAACTCCTTCAAAAAAACTTCCGGATGCTCTGCCTGGGAAAACGCCAAGATCAAAAATTTCTGTGAAACTGCTGGCTGCAGCTGTAATTATGAGAGTGATAAACCTTAGCCTCTGCTGCATAAGCAACCGCATAACCTTTTTTTACCATCCAGCCTGCATAGATCATATCTTCATTAAAAATAGCATGTTCCGGAAATCCGCCGATCTCATTGTAGATCCTGTGATCGTATGCTGCACAGACATTTGAGCAAAAATATGTCTTGATTCCTCTGGTCTCTACATCTTTTTCTGTTTTAAGGCAGGACTGCTCCGGATAATTAAACGAACGGGTATATTTTTCAAGGAAACCGCAGTCATTTTTGGGAAGCTGTCGTGCATAGGCCGCTCCTGTCTTTTCATTCCCGGCAACAGCCTGAACAAGATTTCCAACCAGATTTCTGTCTGCCGGTAATGCGTCCTGAGTCATAAATATGAGGATCTCCGCATCCGAAAGCTCTGCTCCCCTTCTTCTTGTTGCACCATGATCAAATTCCTGTTTTGTAAGATGGTGGACTTCCACCAGCGGATACTTCTGTTCCCAGTTTTCTCTCCAGAATTTTTTCTCTGTATTCATAACTATGATCTTATTGACAGGATATTTCTGTGCGCTGAGGCGCTCCAGAAGTTTGTCAAATTCTTCTCCCGGGTGATATGCCGGTATGATTACATCTGTTTTTACTGCATTCATAATTCTCTCCTGTCCAGAAAGGACCACCCTCACCGGATGGTCCCTTCTGCTGGTTGATTATTTTAATTTTTTATTCTCCGTCTGAGAGATCGTCAGCTCCTGCGCCGCCATCTCCGCCGCCAGCATCTCCCCCAGCGTCATCTCCGCCGGATTCATCTCCGCCTCCAGACGTATCATCGCCAGTATCTCCCTGCACCGGAATCGTCGTTTCCTGAATCGTCTCCGCCGCCGGAATAATCTGTATTCGAATCGTCTCCACCACCGGAATAATCCGTATCATCGCTGGTGTCATTGCCGTAATCCGTGTAGTCTGTATTATCACTGTAATCCGTGTCATCGTAGCTGTAATCGGCAGAAGTGTCTGTACTTCCCTCCCAGGTATACGAATTATCCGTTGTTGTATTCGGAGCGTCCGTTACCGCAGGCGCTGTATCCTGTACCTGTCCACCGCCTACAATCGCAGCGATCTGCGCACTTTTGTTCAGTACATCCTGTGTCGGTGTATAATTTGTATTTCCGTACAGGAACTGATGCAGCTTCAGTACATTGGAATCCAGAGTTGTCGGTACAATGACACTGCCCTTAACTGTAGCAAATTTATAGTCCTGCGGGAATCCCGTTGTTTCATCAATGCAGTATCCGATCATTGCCGGGATCAGCTTCAGGATCTCTGTCTTGGAAACAGATGTCTTGACCATCGGGAAACCTGATCCATGATATCAAAAGATTGTGGAAAGGCCGGCTTTTTTTGCCTTGTCAACGATCATCTGGATAACTCTTCTCTGTCTCTCTGTCGTCCCATATCCAGGCTTGCCGTATAACGGATACGGCAGTAGGAAGTAGCCTGTACACCATTCAGATGATAGGTTCCGACAATCGCTTCCTGATCTTCCGGCTTCGGCTCCGGCAGCTCTACCGGTGTATAACTCTTGCCAGTCTCTTCCGCAGTTTCCACGCAGTAGTTGTTCATATGAACGATCTCCGCATAGGAAAGCGGGATATCCAGTCCTCCCAGACAGTCTACTACTGTTACCAGTGCGTCAAAATCAATGGATACGTAATCTGTAATATTAAGATCCAGGTTTGTGTTCAGCATATTAACTGCCTGTGCCGGTCCTCCAAGGGCATATGCTGCATTGGCTTTGGAATAGGTATCATCTTTCACATTGAGAAGTGTGTCTCGGTAAACAGATACCAGCTTGACTGCCTTCGTGTCGTTGTTGATACTTGCAATGATGATGGTATCACTGTTCTCTGTGTTCAGCTTCTCATTCCTGCTTCTGTGGTCCAGTCCGAACAGTGCATATGTGGTATAACCCGTCATCTGCGGTGCCTGGTCATTGGTTACGATATCCTGTTCCTGAAGATCTGTTTCCTGAATATCGATCTTGTCCAGCTTGGCTGAGATCTGACCGTAAACATATAAGCCTCCTATAAACAGGAGCAGTACGATAATTTCCAGGATAAACAGAACTTTTCTTCTTTTTTTCCGAGGTTTTGACATCTTTTCCTTTTCCCCTTTTTAGTATGCATTCTTGTTGATAAAGCCTTTAAATATGGTGAGGAACATGATCTTGATATCGAATCCTACTGACCAGTTTTCGATATAGTACAGATCACATTCGATCCTCTTCCTGATAGAAGTGTCTCCACGGTAACCATTTACCTGTGCCCATCCGGTAAGGCCCGGACGCACCTGATGTTTCACCATATACCGTGGTATTTCCTCACGAAACTTCTCTACAAAAAACGGTCTCTCCGGTCTCGGTCCCACAAGGCTCATCTCCCCTTTCAGGATATTGAAAAGCTGTGGAAGTTCATCCAGACTGGTATGACGCATGAATTTTCCGATTCCGGTGACACGTGGATCGTTTTTTACAGTCCATGCTTTCTTTTCTTCGGACTCCTTCTGGATCTCCATGGAACGGAATTTATACATCCGGAAAGTCTGATTATGAAGGCCAACACGTTCCTGTTTATAGATCAGCGGACCAGGAGAGGTCAGCTTGATCAGGATACACAGGATCAGCATCACCGGCGATGAAACAATGATCGCGATCGAAGAACCGATCACATCCATCGTCCTCTTGATCATTGCATTAAACGTATTGCTCAGCGGCACATACCGGATATTGATCACCGGAAGTCCGAGAATGTCTTCTGTATACGGTTTGGTCGGAATAATATTATTATAATCCGGAATAAATTTCGTGTGTACTCCTGATTTCTCGCAGAGTGCAACATCTCTTCCAGACGATAATACTCACTTAAGCCCAGGGTAATAGCTATCTCATCCAGTCGGCTGGATGGAAGGATGATCATCAGATTGGCAATACGCCCGATCACCTTGACTCCTTTATAGGTAGTGCCTGCCGGCACATTGTCATCCAGTATGCCCCTGATCACATATCCCCATTGCGGATTCTGCAGGATCCTGTCCACATATTCCTCAGCGGCACGGCTGTATCCAACCAGCAGCACCTGTTTCTGGTTCATTCCTTTCTTCCGCATGTCCCGGAGAATGTAAAACACAAACATGCGTACAAGCCATTCCAGGACAATATTGATAAAACAGAAGGAAACCAGTGTAAGACGGGAATAATCCAGTTCTTTAAAATTATAAAGTGCAAACATGATGATAAGGAGCCCTAACGCGTTTGCCTTCACGATTCCGGCAAGCACGAGACGACGCCCCTGCATTCGCATCGGTGTATAAAGATCAAATGCCTGATATAAAAGCACATATCCAGGAATGATAAAGATCAGCATAAACATATATTCCTGAACGGTCTTGGACTGAACTGCGGAATGTTCAAATATTCCCTGGAAACGGATCAGCCACGCCAGCGCATAAGAGGCTGCGATCACAAATACATCGATCAGCATATGGAGACGACTGAAATTTTTCTGGTTATCTTTAATCAATTTCCGTCACCTCATTTAAGTTCATTGCTTTTATCTTATAATAGATGCATCCCAAAAGCAACAAAATCTTCCCTCCGAAATATAAAATTTCTGTGAAAATATGGAGTTTTAACCGGCAAATCGCCTAAAAATGTTGATCCAGAGCTCAACCTGCAGCTGGATATAACGTGGAAAATTCCTCATGGAAAACTTTACTTTCCTGTTCTTCCGGCTGATCTGGAAGCCATTTTTAATTCCTGCCAGATACTCCTTGCCAAAGCCTTTTGACGCAAAAAACAGGATTTTTGCCCCGAATCCGACAAGCAGAAATGGAAGGTTCAGAACGATCTGAAGGAACGGCATGTTCTTGTAAATAAGGTAAATATTATTTCTGGATGAATACCGGATCTTAAACTGATTATATCTGGAACCGCTTGTTCCGCTTCCCACATGATAAACTTTCGCCTTTGGAGCATACCAGTTCTGATACCCAAAGATCCGGGCGCGATAACCGATATCCAGATCCTCCAGATAGGCAAAATGCTCTTCATCAAAATCTCCGATCCGGTCGATGATTTTTTTTCTGTAAATGGCAGCTCCCGCGCAGGCGGAAAAAAATCTTCTGCTCTTTATCGTAATGGTTAATATCCTTATCTTTCCCTCTGGCAAACGCCCATCCCAGTGCACAGTAATAATTTCCCGCATCGTCCATCTTGTCATGGTCATGAAGCTGGATCATTTTTGCCTGGCAGGAAAAAGCTTTTTTTATGTCTTCTGAGGGCCGCTACCATCTCTTCCAGAAAATCCGGTTCTGCTTCCGTGTCATTATTCAGAAGCAGTACATACGGAGAGCGTGCCGCATGAATTCCCTCATTCACAGCCCTGCTGAATCCATAGTTTTCCGGAAGCTGGATCATGTGGACCCACGGATATTCCGCAGAAACAAAAGCACAGCTGCCGTCTGTGGACCCATTGTCCACCAGTATAACCTCAAAATTGCGGATGGTCTGTCTCTCAAGACTTGAAAGCACACCATCCAGATATGCCATCCCGTTAAAATTCGGTATGACTACTGATACTTCCTGCATTGGTTCATCCCTTCTTCTTTCCCATTCCCGGAAGAGGCTTCAGGGAATAATTCCATTTTGACAGAGAAAGATTTTTGTTATAGTACGGATCTCCGTTTTTGAGGATGTCTATCCAGTGAGAACGGATATATTCGATTTCCGACTGGAATCGACGGACTTTTTCCTCACTGTCCTCCGCACCTCTTGATTTGGACTCATAATGATAAAGTTTCACGTACGGATCATAGACGATCAGATGGCCGTGGCTTCTCACTTTCAGGCAGAGATCTACATCATTAAATGCTACCGCGAGTTCTTCTGTAAAGCCACCGGCTTCCAGAAAAACATTTTTTTTTTTCATCATCATGCAGGCAGCTGTCACACAGCTCATATCCTGCAGAAGGGATGCTTTATGCAGATATCCTGTACGTTCTGCCGGCATATTTACAAACATATGTCCCGCAATGCCGCCCATTCCCACCACACAGCCTGCATGCTGGATGGTATTGTCCGGATAGATCAGTTTAGCCCCGACAGCTCCTACTTCCTGTCGCTGGCAGACACCAAGCATCTCCGAAAGCCAGTCCGGATCGATCACTTTCACATCATTATTCAGGAAAAGCAGATAATCCCCCTTTGCATGGCGCACGCCAAAATTATTGATGGCAGAATAATTGAATTCTTTTTCCAGCGGAGCAGATGGATCCTCGGGTCTTCAGAAAGCTTCCGGTAGTAACGGAAGATCTCGTCGGAACTGCTGTTATTCTCCACGATAATGATCTCATAATTCTTATAGACAGTTTTTTCAAAAATGGATTCCACGCAGGCCTGAAGGGTTTCTTTTTCTTCCCGGTTGGGGATGATAATGGACACCAGCGGTTCCCCCTGCACCGGATATTTCACACGGTAAAATCCGAAATCCGGGGTATGCTCCACAGTTCCCGGAGTTCCGGTTCGTTCAAGATTTCCCTCAATGGCACGCTTTCCTGCCTCAAAAGCATACATCTTGCTTGCCGGGTTATCCGCTGTGGAGGATTTGTGGGTTCTCCAGTGGTAAAGGATCTCCGGTACATGGATGACCTCACGTGCCTGTTCCACACAGCGGAAAATAAAATCATAGTCCTGCGCTCCGTCAAATTCTCTGCGGAAACCTCCGGCTTTCTGCACAACTGAACGTCTCACAACCAGAAAATGACAGATATAATTGTTGGATCTTAAAAGGTCCAGGTTAAAATCCGGTTTCAGATGTGGCTGAAAATGCTCGGACAGATCTGTTGTGACCTTATCTTCATCGGTATAGATCACATCTGCCTCCGGATGTTCCTCCAGTGCAGCTGCGATCTCATACAGAGCATTGGGTGCAAGCAGATCATCATGATCCAGAAGTGCGATAAAATCTCCTCTTGCCATGGCAAAGGCTGCATTGGTATTCTCAGCGATACCGAGATTTTCCTTCAGATCTTCATAGCGGATCCTTTTATCCATCTCTGCATAGGATCTCAGTACAAGCTGCATATCCGGATCTTCCGGACTGCCATTTGCGAGACAGAGTTCCCAGTTCTGATATGTCTGGGCAAGCAGAGAATCAAGCATCTGTCTTAAGAACCTCTCCGGTGTCAGATATGCAGGCACTACAATACTGATCAGCGGGCCATCCGGAAATTTCCTCTTTCGCTGCTTCTCAAGAGTCTCTTCGGTTGGCCTGTATGCCTCATACCACGGTCCGTAGGGAACTTCTTCCGGCTCAAAGCGTTCATGAAGCCTGATCCAGAATTCTTTCAGTCCGTAATGCTTCAGGTATCTCAAGCCCTTTTGTACTGTATAGGGAGAAAGCTTCTTCACAAGCCTGTCCCATTGAATCTTCCTGTGGAATCATCTTTACTCATATATTTTCTCCGTATTACTCAATTTGATAAACGTATTTTAACATTACCGCATTTTTTTTTGCAAGGAAGAGAGAAAGTGTGTTATACTGTGCTTACGTGTTGCTGGTCACGGAGTGAACAGTAACATTTACGTATGTATTGCTTACATAAGAATTATTTTTTATACAGGAGTACCATATATTATGAAAAAATCAAGAATAACCGCGGCGCTTCTGGCCTTTGGGATCTCAGCTTCCATGGTGTTCCAGACTCCAGTTTTCGCCACAGAAGAAACCGCTGCTGCCGCCACATCCGGTATTACAACCAACTCCATCAGCGGATGGCCACAGGGGCCTGAGATCACTTCCGTATCTGCCGTAGTCATGGAAGATTCTTCCGATACCATTCTCTACGCCAAAGATATGGATACCGCGCTCTCCCCTGCCGGCGCAGTTAAGATCATGACCTGCCTTCTGGCGCTGGAGAACAGCCAGTTAACCGATCAGGTGACAATGACAGAAACCGGTGTATCCGGTGTCACCGACGGAGGCGCCCATATTTCCTCACAGCTCGGAGAAGTTTTTACCATGGAGCAGTGCCTCTATGCGATCATGCTGGCTTCTGCCAATGATATTGCCCTTCAGGTTGCAGAACAGATCGGCGGTTCTGTGGATGCTTTTGTCCAGAAAATGAATGACCGCGCCCAGGAACTTGGTTGTACCAATACCGTATTTACCAATCCTACCGGTCTTCCGGACGATAATCAGCACACCACCGCCCACGACCTGGCTCTGATCATGCAGGCAGCAATCAGCAATGACAGTTTCCGGACAATTTCCGGAGCCACTTCCTATACCATACCGGCCACCAATGTTTCCGGCGGTGCCAGAAACCTCACCAGTTCCTTTTCCATGACAAATCCGACTTCCGCCACTTATTACCAGGGCTGTATCGGCGGACGTGAGAGTACTACCACTACTTCCGGAAGCGTCCTGGTAACTGCGGCTGAACGCAACAGCACCACACTGATCTGTGTTGTTATGAACGGAGCGACCGGACAGACAGCCAATGAAGCGGTTACTCTTATGGACTACGGTTTTGCCAATTTCCAGCTTCTGGATCTTTCGGAAGAAGATTTCCACATTCTGTCCGGAGGTACCGTAATGGTTCCGTCCGGTGCAACTTCGGATGATCTTACTACGGAAGATACGGAATCCGATGGCCAGATTCTCCGCACCTATTCCTTTGGCGGAGCTCAGGTGGGAACTGCAGTGGTGGAAGACACCTCCACAGAAAGCACTACCGCAGAGGTTCAGGAAAATGATGACAATATGGATGCCGCAAAAGCTTACTCAGAATCCCGCTCTCCAATTCCTTATTTTGTGATCGGCGGCGCGGCCTCCTGATCCTGATCCTGCTTCTGTGGCGTATGATCAGGATTATCCGCTCCTGATCTGCATCACATCTTATATGCAAGTCCCCCACCACTGCTTATTGCTTTTCGCAATTGAAGCAGGGGACTTACTTGATTTGGTTAAAAAATCCCCCCTGTGTACCGGTCATATCCGGATACACAGGAGGGATTTTTTTATTGTCAATTTCGATTTTCCCCTCGGAAAATCAGCGATAAAACGGAACCACCAAGAAGATATAGCACAAAAACGGCGAAGCACCAGAAGTGCACTTAAGCCCCGGTAGATCCACATTCTGATATTTTCTTTTTTTACAAAACGTTCCAGCAGACGGTTCCAGCCCGCTGTCACAAAATACATGGCCGGATACAGTGCCGGCATGATGTAACGTCCCTGTGCCTGGTTGTCACTGTAATATACATAATACATGAACAATCCCACAGGGATCAGGATCAGAAGGATCATCAGCAGATGGAAGATTCCTTTTCTGTCCCATTTATTGGACACAGTCACTGTTTTTATCTTCAGTTTTTCAGTGCCTGATGTTTTCCGTTCTTTTACGACAGTACGTTTCTTCGGATAAAACATTCCCAGCATGGACAATACTCCAAGGCCACCGATCCCGAACAACAGGAAATATGCCTTGCTCACACCATAAGGCATATAGATCTGCATCAGTCCGAAAGTTCCGATAAAACTTACCAGAACTGTCAGTAACCAGTTATGGTTCCAGCCCGGGTCCTGATACAGAAGAATATCCTTCCATGTCCATTTCAGTTTCTCCGGTGTTGGATATCTGGACGGCCGGTAATCAATGGCCGCATATTTCTCCGCACACTCTGCACAGGCTTTTCTTCCGATAAAATCTCCGTCATAAAGAATGGCGTTCCGGACAAACCACCAGCACATAAAACAAGGGTTACTGCCGCGATCACGATTCCTCTTCGAAACAGAAAAAGCGATTCTCTGTTTTACCGGTTCTTCCCTGCACAGAAGGACTGTCAGGCAGAAAAACAGAAAGCTGCATAAGATCCAGCCGTAGATTATAGTAGGACAACGCGCAGACTGCCATGCCAACAGCCAGCAGGATCGAGTTTTTGAAACTCCAGTCTCCTTCTTCCAGATAGCAGGACCAGGAATACAGAATAATTCCCATAGACAAAAGTGCCAGGGAATCCGTATTTACATAAGTTCCCAAAAACAGTGCCTGTGGCATAAAACCTGCCAGCGCCGCAAACAGCCATCTTCCCTCTTTTGGGAAAAGCTTTCCGGATGCTTTCACAACGAAATACACAGATCCGGTCACAAAAAGCACATCTGCCATTCTTGCCGCATGGAGAAGTCCGTCGGCAGAAGCATGGAACAGACCTGCAATTCCCATAAATACAGCAGATACCATATAGGAAAGAATGGGATAATAGGCATAGGAAATTCCCCAGGTGGCATCCCGGATGGCAGGATCATCTCCGAGAGGAAGTTTTCCCGGATGTTTATGAAGATACTGTGCCACCATGTAGCGCATTTTTTCATCGGGGCCCGCTCCCAGCGGCTGCATGAATGCCCATGCAGTCAAAAGCAGAAATGCTGCCAGGACAAGAACCAGCACCTGAAACCGTTCTTCTTTCCAGATTTTTTTCTTTTCCAAGATCAGTTCCTCCTATATCCGCTTCAGAGAGAAATCCTGACTCTCCAGTGTAAGGTTCGGGTTATAGTAAGGATCTCCGTCACGGAGGATTTCCGGCCAGTGCTTCTCAAAGGAAGCGATCTCACGGTTAAATCTTGCCACTTTCTCCGGCGTATCCTCAAGACCTCTGGATTTGGACTCATAGTGATAAAGCTCCGCATAAGGATTGTACACAACCAGATATCCGGCTTTTCCAAGACGGAGGCAGAAATCAATATCATTAAAAGCAACCTGGAATTCTTCGCTTAATCCGTGAACCTTGTCAAAAGCCTCACGTTTTACCATCATGCAGGCAGCTGTCACCGCACTGTAATCCTGGGCACAGATGATCCTGTGGCAGTATCCCGTAGCGTCCCTCTTCTGCTGCACAAAGCAGTGTCCCGCAATGCCGCCGAAACCAATGACCACACCTGCGTGCTGCACAGTATCATCCTCATAATAGAGACGCGCTCCCACAGCTCCAACATCCGGTCTCATACAGTATCCCAGAAGCTGTTCCAGACAGTCCGGACTGATGATCTCCGTATCGTTGTTGAGAAGAAGCAGATACTCACCTTTGGCATGAGAAGCACCGAAATTGTTGATGGCGGAATAGTTGAAAATGCCATCCCAGTACACCACATGAGCCTTCGGATTGGAGGCTTCCAGCTCTTTATAATAAGCGAATGTCTCATCTTCCGTACTGTTGTTCTCCACGATCACATACTCATAATTGCGGTAAGTCGCTTTTTTCTTCGATGGAATCAATACATCTCTTCAGATCATCGATGTGATCTTTGTTCGGGATGATAATGGAGATCAGCGGTTTTTCCTCCCAGAGGAATTTCGTGCGGTAAAGACCAAGATACTCGCCCTTCTCGATCTCTACCGGAACACCGATCCTGTCATAATGAGCTTTAATGGCACGTGCGCCTGCGTCAAAGGCGTACATCTTGCTTTCCGGATTCTCTGCTGTGGAATCCTCATGGCATCTCCAGTGATAAAGGATCCTCGGGATATGATGGATCTTCTCTCTTCCCGCAGCTTCCACGCAGCGGAATACAAAATCGTAATCCTGTGCGCCGTCGAATTCTTTCTTCAGCATTCCGATCTGATCCACGATCTCTTTTTTTACAACAAAAAGATGGCAGATGTAGTTTACTGTACACAAAAAGATCGATATTGAAGTCCGGTTTGAAATGAGGCTGGAAAAAAATTTTATGGCCATCCATGGACATCTTATCCTCGTCTGAATACAGGACCTCGATCTCCGGATTTTCATTCAGTGCCTTCACGCACTGGAACAGGGCATCCGGTGTCATCTCATCATCATGATCTGCAAACACGATAAAATCTCCGGTTGCCGCTTCCATGGCCGCATTGGTATTCTCCGCGATCTGAAGTGCCTGGTCATTGCGGATCACCCGGATTCTTTCATCACTTTTTTCCAGTCCGGCAAGATAATCGGTAAGAGGAGAGTCCACTCCGCTTCCATCCGAAAGACAAAGCTCCCAGTTTCCGTAAGTCTGGGCCTCAATGGAATCCACCAGCTGCTGGAGATATTTCTCCGGGGTCTTGTAAAGCGGGATCACAATACTGAACTTGGGATTCCAGGAAAATTTTGTTTTTCTCTCTTCCGCAAGTTCCGCCTTATCCGGCAGATGTTTCACAATCCATTTGGAATAATCCACAGGACGGTTTTTCCGGTTCATTACCTTTCCGAAAACTTTTCCGGTAAGGGCTGCTGCCCCGTGAAGTTTCATGTAGCGGCTTCCCTTCCGGAAATATACCGCGGCTTTCTCCGCAAGGCGCTTCTGTGGCTGCAGATGCACTAGACGAAGTGTCCGCACATTGCCGGCCTCAAATACAATGTAAAATTCCTTCACATTGTCATAATGGAATTCAAAGAAAAATCCGCTCTTCTCATCAATTTCTGTTTCCTGGTACTGGTTCTGCACATCCACCCGTTTCAGTCTGGTGATCTCGCAGGGGATTTCCTTCCGGCTGCGGTCTTCCAGACGAATGGTTAAGGGACGGTTAAAAGCTGCCCATCCACGGACACGGCAGATTTTTTCTGCGGATTCCACCTCAATACTTTCGATAAAGTACTGTGGTTTTCCCTGCTTCCTGTAAAGCTGCTCTGCGGAAACAGCAAACCACTGGATACGTTTTCCGCCCTTTACCGCATAGACAACAAGCTTCTTTTTGCCTTCCAGATCCGGAAGCTTTATTTCCATCTGCACACGTTCCCCGTTTACCAGATCCAGATCTTTAAAGCGCTCCAGGGCGCTGACACGCTCCTGGGCACTGATGGCAGCCGGAAGTTTTTTCCCCGTCAAGAACGGCTTCCGGCTTATGGTCTTTCGGCCAGGTTCCCTGAAGGTGATACAGGGAACTGTCCTTCAGGTCAAACCTGTCTTTTTCTACTTCGTATAGCTCTCGCTGCATAACAATTCCTCCATTGCGTCCTTTCCGGTATTCTCTGTCAGGTAATGTTCCATAACTTTCTGATGTGCGGCCTCTCCCATGGCTTTTCTGGCCTTCTCATCGGTTACCAGAGATTCCAGGGCACTGACCCATTCTTCTTTCGTGGTGCACATCCAGCCGTCTTTTCCATTTTCGATCACATATTCCATCTCACGGTTGCGGCTCATGACACTTGGAACTTTCACAAGGGCTGCCTCCGTCCACTTGTTTTCGGACTTACAGCAGTGGAACAGTGTGTTCTCCAGCGGCATCAGGTTGATATCCAGTCCTGCGATGACTCCTGGCAGCTGTCTCCAGTCCATAAACGGAAGCTTTTCAATACGGTTCTGTACCGGCTCCATTCCGGACTCATCCAGAACACCTACCAGCTTCAGATAAACCTCAGGATGACGCTCCATCACTTCCAGAAGTGCGGCTTCCACCTGGACAAAATCCTGATCATGGGTTTTGGAACCGCTCAGATATCCGATATAGATCCGGTCTTTATCTTTATCTGCCTGTTCCACCGCTTCGTGAGACAGAACTTCCATCTCCATACTCATGCAGTTACGGTTGATCACCACCGGTTTTCCCGGAAATTCCTCCCGGATTTCCTCTGCCAGCGTTTCCGTGGACGTAAAATATCCGTCGCAGAATTCCATACATCCGTGGATTCGGTCTGTGGTTGTACGGAAATCGCTGTATTCGCTGCCTTTAAGGAAATGCAGTCCGGAAATTTTTTTTTTCGTAATCAAATACCAGGTCATCCACATCATAGTAAACAGGAATTTTGGCAGCTTTTGCCCGGTCGGCCAGCATTTCCGCTTCCATCAGTTTTACTGCAGCGGTACATCACAACTGCTGTATATTCTTCGATCTTCTCCTGCTCTGCCTGATCCATCTGGATAAATTTCGATGCATATCCGTTAAGGATCAGCTGCTCCCGGAAATGTTCCACACGATATCTGGATGCAAAGGAAATTTCCTCCCCGACAAAAAGAATCTTGCTTTTTTCCACAGGAAGTTCATTTCCGCCAAGAGTTTTCCACAGGGAAATCATCTCTTCCACAATATTCTCCGGCTGCTCATTCTTAAGAACAAGACCTTTCCCATACGTTTTACACGTTCCACAGGTGCGCCTACCGGAAGCACAGCTACCGGGAAGCCCATGGAAATGATCTCGGAGGTTGTGTAGGAGAAGGTCTCCGGCCATACAGACGGGATCAGGAACATATCAATATCCTGCTCCAGGGTAAGCCTCGGGATCTCTTCTCTTGTATATCTTCCTGTCTGGGAAAATACCGGGCTTTCGATCTCTTCATCGGAAGTACCGATCAGTCTCAGACGGATACTCAGATCATTCTCTTCGATATATTTTGCAAGCGCCTTCACAACTTCCAGGCCTTTTTTTTTGTAGCAGAGCACACCGATGAGACCGATGTTAAAGGTCTCTGTGGTCTTTTCTGGTTTTCTTCACTGCCGGAAGATAATGTGGTGCATGCGGGATCACATGGAGATTGTATACATCCGGATAAGCACGCTTGAACAGCTTCGCCGTATCATCGGAAAACGCACGGATCTCATCACAGTTTGACAGGAATTCCCGGAATTTTGTACGCCAGAGAGTTCCACTTCCATACTCTGTGCATCATTGCTGCGGTTGTCCGGAACACATTTGTCGCAGACATCGCAGGATGGAACGCCGCAGTATTTTCCCTTCGCATCGATCAGGTTCACTGCCGGACAGAGAGCAAAGAAGTCATGAAGAAGCATGAGGATCTTCGCACCCTGTTCTCTCTTAAGACGCAGGATACGCTCCAGGGTTCCATAGAGATTCTGGTAAGTTACAGCTCGTTGATCCAGATCTCATCCACACGCATCAGCTCTCCAAGAGCAGTTTCCAGATCGTTGGCAAAAAATTCCATCTCATACTGCTTATACTGATACGTAAAGTAAAAACGGTTGCTTACGATATTATAGCGGATAGTTACAAAACGGTATCCTTCCCGCAGTGCCAGACGCCTTTTCTCAACAAGATAAGCCGTAGCTCCACCACCCAGATCATGGTCAAAAGCCACAATGGTAGGCACATCCAGTTTCTTATTGAGAAGTTTCATTTCCACATAAAGCCTTACCGGACGGAGCGGATCTCTTCTGCAGTAATCTGCGGTATCCTTGTTGTAGTCCGGATGCTTGCGGAGCAGTGCATCACTGTGCTCTTTCAGAAGGCGCTGTTTCTCCTCGGACGGAGCTTCCACCATGCTTGTGATATACAAACAGGTTATCTACATGTACGTTCTCATAACCTGCTGCTATGGCACGCTGACACCAGTCATTTTCCTCTCCGTAGCCTTTTCCGAAGTTCTCCTCATCCAGAAGTCCGACTTCTCTGATTGCTTTCAGGTTCATACCCATGCAGAATCCCACACCGGTAGGCATGGCCGGATACTGCGGGCGGATCATACGGAATTCGTCATCGATCTCCCACAGCGGCATTCCCTCGAACAGCTTGTTATCCCGGCAGAAATCCGGGAAACTGCAGATGGTTCCACAGGTGGTAAACGGTGTGGTGGTCGCAATTTTTTCCTTTGCGAAGATGGGAAGCATCAGGCGCTCCAGCCATTCTTCCGGAACCTCCACATCTGTATTTACAAGGGCAACGTGATTTTCCGCCATCTTTAAACGCACGGTTTACGGACGGAAGGAAGCCCATATTGGTCTCATTATTAAGAAGTACCACATTGTCATGCTCAGCGGCATATTTTTCCAGATATTTTCCTACTTCCAAGTCCGGGCTCTTGTCATTTACAATGATCAGGCGATACGGAACCTTTGTCTTCTCAATTCCGGAAAACAGGGCGTCAAAATACTCCAGACCATTATAAACAGGCACGATCACATCCACCTTCTGCTGATAAACAGCCTGTGGATAATCTTTTCTCACACTGCGGACATAACGCTGTTTGAAGTGGCGGAGATTTCCGATACTCTTCGGATCTTCAATGGCATATACCAGAAGTTCCTTCTGATCTCTGTTCCGGGAATCTTTCCAATGAGGAATCTTCCGGTATCTGCTGCTGTTCCGTATTCCAGAAAAACAGAAATCTCTGCGGCGCAGAACCGTTGCCAGGAAAGAAAATCCCGCACTTTCCGCCTCCGGCTTTCCAATGGCATTGGCTACATCCGTACGTAGATCGTAGTACAGGAAGCTTCCTGAAGCTTCTGTGTTCCCTGATAAAATACGATCCTTGGCTGTCCCATGGAAGCAAATGTAGGATCAAATGCCCAGCCAATGGCATTTAAAGTACCATTTTCATAATGGAAAAAATCAACACTTCCCATACAGGTAGGAGTTGCCTCCACTCCCATCACAGTTGCTGGCTCTGTATGATAATGGAGAACTTTTTTTGACCAGCCTTTTCACCTGAGCTTTTTTGCCAGGATGACGCAGTGCCTCTTCCTGCATACGGGCTGCCTCTTCCGCCGCCTGTTTTGCTGCACGTTCGGCCTCTTTTTTAACTCTTTCCTGTTCCCTGCGTACTTCCCGTTCTTTTTCAAATGCCAGAAGCTTTTCCACATCCGGAAGCTCCAGACAGTCAAGTTTTCCCTCAATTACGATCTTATCTACATTTTCCGGGTGTGTAACGTGAATAAGATAAAACCATCGGTTGTAAAAATGCGGTTATACTGTTGTCCACCTTCATATGAACACCCTGCGGCACAAGTTCTGCACTGCATCCGCAGTCCAGGCGCTCTACTTTTACTTTCAGGAAATGACCGTTTGCCGGATTCCATCGGAGATTCTTTATCCCCTCAATTTCGGAAAGATCAAACTCCACCCCGAAAACGATTTCCTGTAAGTTTTCCCTCTGCATAAAGCGTATGTTCTTCACAGAAGCCCTCACCAAGATCATAGTAAATCTTACTGTGCATCTGGTGTTTTTCTCTTTCTCTGTTCACCAGCTCTGTTACGGAAACCGGTACTTTTTTCTGTTCAAACGGAAGCAGGGATCCACATCCAAACATACTCATAAAACAAAAATGCATGGTCCATTTCATGAAGATCTCATAATCTGTGTAACCGATTTCAAATTCTGCCATCATATCATCTTCATGTATCAGCTGTGGCAGCTCCGGAATATGAGTATACAGTTCATGGATCAGACGCCACATAATGAAATTCACCGGTACAGGAAAATCAAACATCCATTCATAATCAATGATCTGATTTTGGCTTTCACCCATGAAAATATTACTGCAGATCAGATCCACATTGGCAGGGCAGACACATTCATAATCTGTTCTTCCGGGATATTTTCCAAATACCTCACAGAACTCTTTCGTTCTATAATCCATGATCCTGCGGGACTGGAAAAATCCCGATGGAAATTCTTAAGAAGTCCTTTGAGCTCCCCGGTTTTTCCTTCATGAGCAAGTTCAGCGATTTCCTGATGAAGAGTTTTTCCGGTAAGAAGCGGATAGCTGACTTTTCCGTTTTCTGCCTTGCATGGAAGATTTTTTATATTTATCAGAGCCTGTTTTTTCCGCTCCAAGCTTTTCCAGGGTCTTCAGGAACCCCTCTGCCTCAGGTACCATGGCCTCTTTTTCTGCACGGACCTCTCCGTTCTCACGAACGATCTTTGTCAGAAGCCGAAACTTTTCCTTTCGTTCCTGATTCAGTTTTACATAGAGAATTTCTTCCTTCTCCTGTCTTTCTGTTCTTCCGGCCTCCACAAGGAAAGAATTCACAAAACTGCTCAGGATCTTCTCTTTTTCAAAAAGCTTTTTACCCCCTGCATGTTCTGAGAAAAAGATCCGCTGTCTTATCTGTGTACACCGGATAGTTTCTTCCATAGGATTGGTATAAAGGCTCTCATCTGTAAAAATTTCTGTAGGAAATTTGTAATCCGGGTACGGGTAATAAAAGTGCAGAAAAGGAAAGCCGCTGTTTTCCAGCAGCTCTCCCAGTTCATTCTTGGAAAAGGTGCGCACAGACTGATTTCCCGGATATCCGTTGATTCCGAAAAAGTGAAGATCTGTGTGATCCTCCGGTGCTCCGGCAAAGTACTTCAGTCCCAGTCGGTTCTCGATGGCGATCAGAAGTCTTCCCTCCGGTTTCAGGTATGCACCCATACGCTGAAGAAATGTCTCGTAAGGAGTTTTTCCTTCCGTAAAACTCATGGCATACTCCAGAACACCGTTTACTACCACATAGTCGAATTTCTCCGGAAAAGTCATGTCGTTGAGATTTCCAACCATGATCGTGAGATTTTCTTTATCATTGTTTCTTGCATAATTTATGTCTGCACGACGCTTGGAAAGCTCCACTGAAGTCACATGCCCGGCCTTGCGGCAAAGCATTCCGGTAATAGCTCCGCATCCGGCTCCGATCTCAAGAACGGAATCCGTCTCTTTCAGAGGGTACCAGCTTAAAATATTCTCCCGCAGTCCGGAAAAATGATAGACCATGGGAAAACTCACTTCATCCTCCGGCAGGTCCTCAAACGATTTCCCTTCCTGTGCCATTTTCAGAAGTGTTTCCTCGATATCCCCATCGGAATAATGATCCTTCGCCGTATAATAATCTAAATTCAACTCCGCCATAGTAGTTCCTCCACTTATTTCACAGATACTTTGGAAAACATGTCAAAATATCCCACTGCTTTTTTATCTGTGATCACCGTCAGATTGCACACATCATAAAGCCGGTGAAATACGGTAAAATCGCCGTCTTTATATCCTGTGCAGCCCAGACAAAGCATATATTCTCCTGCCTCCAGCGGCATTATCTGTTTAAAAGTAATCTCCCGCACATCACCGGCTTTCTGCGGTTTCACAGGAGTGTGTTCATACATGGTGTTTGTTCCTGTGATTTCCGTACCTTTCAGATCTTTCAGTGTGAATGCAAAAATCGGGTCATTGACATCTGCCTGAAAGCGTACCTTCATCTGAACAGAAAATTCTTTACCTTTTTCGATCACATTTGTAATCATTCCGGTATCATCCCGGATCGCAAAATCCACGATCTCTCCAAGCTTACTGCCATACTCAAGAACCTTCGGATTCAGATTCAGGCTGTCTTTCATAGCCCTGCCGCCTCCGGCATGCTCTTTTTTCGACACATTTTCTCCAGCTGTGCCATCTGTCAGCTGACCATCCTGCCCTGCTTCTGCATTCTCTGCACCTTCCTCCAGATCTGCATCATCATACTGATTCACCAGCACACGACGGTAGAGATTGACCATCTCCTTTGGCGCCACCTTCCGCAAGCTTTTCTCCTTTGTTGAGAAGAACAACCCGATCGCAGTATTTTCCGATACTGCTCAGGTCGTGGCTTACGAACAAAATGGTCTTACCCATTTCCTTGAACTCCTCGAATTTCCGGTAACATTTTGCCTGGAAAAATACATCACCTACGGAAAGCGCCTCATCAACGATCAGGATCTCCGGATCGATATTGATGGCCACCGCAAAAGCCAGACGCACGAACATACCACTGGAGTATGTTTTTACCGGCTGATGGATAAACTCTCCAATATCTGCAAAATCCAGGATAGACTGCAGCTTGGCATCAATCTCCTCTCTGGAAAAACCGATCATACTTCCGTTGAGATATACATTCTCAAGTCCGGAATATTCTCCGTTAAATCCTGCTCCAAGCTCCAGAAGAGCGGAAATCCTTCCATTTACGGAAACTTCTCCACCTGTAGGAGAAAGTACGCCTGTGATGATCTTCAGGATCGTAGATTTACCAGATCCATTGGTTCCGATGATTCCTACTGTTTCCCCTTTATGCACCTGAAAAGATACGTGGTTCAGAGCATAGTGCTCTTTATATTTCTTTTTTCTGGATAATCCCAGAGACTCTTTAAGACGGTCCATGGGATTATCGTAAAGTTTATACATTTTACTGACATCATTTACTGAAATCGCAATATCTTCTGCCATTTTTAACCTCACTTTTGTGTAAATCGTTCACTCTCACAATCTGTCGCCGTTTTGCTGTTTTTCTGCGTACTGAGCAAGTTTCCGCAGGAGACTTCCCTGATTCGATCAAAGAACGTCTGCAAAATGCGGTTTCAGACGTTTGAATATTACAGATCCCAGTCCGAAAAGCAGGATCGTAACCACCCAGAAATAGATCGTCCATGAAGCATGGTTCCAGATTCCGACATGACCAAGCATGGAATCACGATAACCCGTAACTACATAGTACATCGGATTCAGCTTGAACAGCTTGATCAGCCATGGATGTGAAGACAGCATATTGATATCCCACATGATCGGTGTAAGCCATACGCCAACCTGGAGAAAAATGCTGATGATCTGGGTCAGGTCACGGAAAAAAATGACGATTGCACTTGTGGCATACACAAGCCCCAGTACCAAAAGGAAGGTACAGATGGAATAATAAATGATCTGCAGTGTATATAAACTTGGTGTATATCCATAACATGCGCACAAAATAAGTGCGAACACTACAAAAAACACATGCACAAAAAAGTGCGGAAATGATCTTCACGATGGGAAGAATACTGATCTTAAATACAACCTTTTTTACAAGGTAATTGTACTCAATCAGTGCATTGGTTCCACCGTTTAACGCATCCTGGAAGAAAAACCACGGCACGATACCGGATACCAGATAGAGTACAAAAGGATAATCCGATACAGTTCCGGCTTTCAGTCCCACGGAAAATACAAACCAGTAGACCAGGATCGTCACGATAGGCTGGATGAATGCCCAGACAATGCCAAGATAGGATCCTGCATATTTTGTTTTGAAATCATTTTTTGCAAGGCTTAAAACCAGCTTTCGATTCTGGTACAGCTCTGCCGGCAAAGCTAATATTTTCTTCATTCTGTAATTCCTTATCGATTCTTATATTCCTCGAAGCTTCCCCACTTCTGATCCTTGTCGGAGAAAATAAGCTCCATGCCTTCCGGGATCGGCCACTCTACATTGATATCCTTGTCATTCCAGATAAGACCGCCCTCGTCGTTTGGATGATAGAAGTCAGAGCATTTGTAGGTGAACTCCGCATTCTCGGAAAGTACCAGGAATCCGTGGGCAAATCCCTTCGGGATAAAGAACTGTTTCTTGTTTTCTGCTGAAAGAACTACTCCGTACCATTTTCCGAATGTTTTGGATCCCTCACGAAGGTCAACTGCAACATCAAAAACCTCTCCGTTTACCACACGTACCAGTTTATCCTGCGGATAGTTGATCTGGAAATGAAGTCCGCGGAGGACACCGTAACGGGAGCTGGACTGGTTGTCCTGAACAAATTCCACATCAATGCCGGCTTCCTTGAAGTCATTGTAATTGTAAGTTTCCATGAAATATCCTCTGGAATCCCCAAAAACTGTTGGCTCGATCACTTTCAGTCCTTCAATATCTCCGCACTGTGTTACTTTTATTTTTCCCATTTTCTTTCTCCTTTCTAACGATATTTATTTGCGTGTTTCTTTTCTTTTATTCTGAGTGCCACAAGAAGAGCGATCAGGATCAGGATCATAACTGCCATGATTCCCAGAAGGATCTTTCGAAGTACCGGCATTCCTTCTGTTTCGCTGCTTTCTTTGCTGGCTGTACTCTTCTCTGTTTTTGCAGCAGTCTGATCTGCTGCTGTTTCTGTTTCGGAACCTTCTGTATTTTCCTGATCAGATGCCGCAGTTGGCTCCGGCGTTGGAGTTGCTGTAGCCTGTGCCACACTTCCGCTGCCCACCAGATATTCTCCAAAATAATAAGAAGTTTCTGTTTTTCCGTTTTACATCTTCGGATTTCTTTGTGAGAGAATTCAGATCTGTTCCCTTTGGAAGAAGCACACTTCCTCCGTCTACTTCTGTTTTTGTGAAATTATCAAAACCATAGTTAAACATGGCAGTACTGTCCATACAGGAATTCGCCAGATCAGCTGCCCTCATGGTCACTGCAATATACGTTGTATTATCTCTTGTAGCCGCAGTAACAAGGGTATGGCCTGCCGCAACTGTAGTTCCTGTTTTTCCACCGATGCATCCCTGATAATAAAATCCGCTTTCCGGCGCGAACATTGGATGGTGCGTATGCAGAACTCTCTGCTGAGCATTCATATTGGTAGGCTGGATCGTATAATCCGCAGTCCCGATCACAGTACGGAAATCGTCATTTTTCAGACCTTCCCTCATGATCAGAGCCATATCTCTTGCGGAGGAATAATGATTATCATCCGGAAGTCCGCTGGAATTGGCAAAATGTGTATTCGTACATCCGATTTCCTGAGCTCGCTGGTTCATCATATCGATAAACGCCTGCTCCGTGCCACCGATATGCTCAGCAATCTGTGCAGCAACATCGTTTGGCCGATTTAATGATCAGTGCATAAAGACAGTCTTTCATGACAGGACTCGCCTACCTGCGTGCCAATGTTACTGGAATCCGCATTTACATTCTGTACACCCGTCTGTGTAAATGTTACCTGTTCATCCATGCTGGAATTCTCAACCGCCACCAGAAGTGTCATGATCTTGGTGATACTTGCAGGATAACGCTGTTCATCTGCGCCTTTATTATAAAGAACCACACCCGTATCCGCGTCCATCAGAACGCCCGTGTCAGAAATGATATCGGCTCCGGCCGGCCATCCCTGGATCTGGTTGGTACTGATGTCATATTTCGCATTGAGATCCACCGCTGCCATAGCCTGTACCGGAAGCATCAGCGCCACACTGACTGCTGCCAGGATCATAAATACTTTTTTAATTTTTTCTATAATTCTCCCCTTCTTCTATCAGAATCCATCAAAAGAAGCAATTGCATCCACGACTCGTTTCGCATCCTCCATGTCAAGATTATAGAACATTGGCAGACGCATCAGCCGTTCGCTTTCTTTTGTTGTATAAACATCCTCCCCGGAAAATCTTCCGAATCTCTTTCCTGCGGGTGCGGAATGAAGGGGTACATAATGGAACACGCTGCAGATTTCCCGCTCCCGAAGATATTTCAGAAGCCGTGTACGTACTTTGATATCGTGAACTTTTATGTAGTACATATGTGCATTATGCGTACATTCTTTTGGAACATAAGGCTGCTCGATCTTTCCTTCTTCGGCAAGGAACTTCAGATTTTCATTATAAAAATCATAAATCTGCATTCTCTTGTCACTGATCTTCTTATGCTGTTCCAGCTGAGCATAAAGATACGCCGCATTCAGCTCACTTGGAAGATAGGAGGAACCGTAATCCATCCACCGGTATTTATCTACCTGTCCGCGGAAAAACTTGCTGCGGTCCGTTCCCTTTTCTCTGAGGATCTCCGCCTTCTCCTGGTACTGGTCCTCATTAAACAGGATCGCGCCGCCTTCTCCCATAGTATAGTTCTTCGTCTCATGGAAGCTGTAGCAGCCAAAATCCCCGATAGTTCCAAGCGCTTTTCCTTTATAGTAGGCATCCACACCCTGAGCCGCATCTTCCACAACTTTCAGATTATGGCGTCTGGCGATGTCCATGATCGTATCCATCTCGCATGCTACACCTGCATAATGAACCGGAACGATTGCTTTTGTTTTTTCTGTGATCGCCTGTTCGATCAGTTTTTCATTGATATTCATGGTATCCGGCCGAATATCCACAAATACGATCTTCGCTCCCCGCAGCACAAATGCATCTGCCGTTGACACAAAGGTATACGATGGCATGATCACTTCATCACCTGGCTGGATATCCGCAAGAAATGCAGCCATCTCCAGCGCATGGGTACAGGAAGTCGTCAGCATTACATGCCCGGCATGAAAAACGTTTTTCCATCCATGCAGAGCATTTCTTCGTGTAGATTCCATCCCCACAGAGCATTCCCCGTTCTACCGCATCCCGGATATACTCAAATTCCTTACCTGTAAACGCAGGTCTGTTAAAATCAATCATGTATTTCCTCTTTATTTTCTGTTTTTCATGGTTTTTCTTTATTAACTGTACATTTCATTTTCTCACACTCATGTTGTAAATTCAATGCCTATTTTTCTGCAGGTGTATAATCGGGGATCTGATTCTGATATGCCACTTCTTTTCCAGATGGATCCAGAATGTGCATTTCCCTGTAAAATTCCTGTGTCAGTTCATCCATTTCCTCACGGTTTTCCGTTTTTACGTAATACAGTGCCAGATATGGATTCGGACCATGTTCGATCACCGTTTCTCCTTCTCTATAAAAGATCCACGGTTTTCCACTTCTTTTTTCTGTCCCAGCAGGACAGCTTTCGACTGATCTCCGATGGTGAGCAGTCTTCCCTGAAAATAGATCACAGCGCCACAGCAATGTGGTTTGTGTATGTCATGGTCTGTGAGCATTTTTTGAAGTTTTGTTCTGTCATACAGAGAAGCCAGAAGAAGTTCTTCCATATTAAATCCGTATACTATGTCAGTAAGTTCATGCTCATACCCGAAAAAACGTGCCGCAATCTCACAGACCTGGATTCCTTCCCCGGGTTTCCAGAAGAACTGCATGGAAAGCGCTCCGTCTTTCTGACCGGTCTTTTCTATATAGGCCTGCAGAAGTTCTGTGGCAGGTCTCTCTACCTTTGCCATAAGCCTGGACGGATAGACATTTCTTGTACTGATGGGAATTTCGCCTTTTGCAACCGATGTTTTTTCACGGTCTGCAATACTGATCACATGAACCTGTCCATCCAGGACCCAGGTCATCATATTAAATTCATATCCATCGTTATATTCTTCCACCAGGATCTCCGGCATATCAGAAAATTCTGCTGTTTTCTGTGACGCTTCTATAAGTTCATCCAGATTTTCAGATATATAGATTCCACGGGAACCGTATTTATCCAGCGGTTTGCTGACTACCGGGTAACGAAGCCCTTTAAGCCGCTCCTTAAGCCTGGATTTTCTGTCCGGATCTTCCAGCACCGCTGTAGGGATCTTTCGAAATCCCGGGGTTGGCAGTTCCAGTTTCCGGAGAAGTGCCCTTGTCTCGGATTTATCGCGGTACCATGGAAGCTGTTCCGGTTTCAGATAGCAGGGCAGTCCTGCCCTGTCGGCAATTTTCACCATACATTCCAGAAGCAGGTCAGAAAAGGAAGTAATGATACCGTCAATTTCTTTTTCCCGGCAAAGTTCTGCAATTCTTTCCGTGTCTGTTACCGGAATCTGATACGCCTCGTCCGCAAATTTCCTTGCCGGACCATCCGGATATCCGTCACAGACAATGGTGTAGTATCCTTTTTCCCGGGATTCTGTACCAGCTGTACAAATTCCCCCAGAGTTCCCAGTATCAGAAGTCGGTGTTTCATGCTTTTGTTTCCTCCCATTCTCTTATGGAATCCGCAATGTAACGCATTTCTTCCTCCCCGTATCTCTGATCACAGGGCAGAGGAAGGACATTGGCGGCCCAGTCATATTCCATGGTATCCTCATCAAAATGATCGATGATATTCCGCCAGTAGGTCGGCACAAAAAATTTTCCGGCCGGCCAGCCATTTTCGAAGTGCCAGCCCGTCCTCATGATAATAGGGATAGGCAAACGGTCCCTCAGGAATTACCTGATTAAAAATACTTTCTGACGGAAGAAGTTCTGTCAGCAGATGATAATTTTCTTCTCTTTTCGCTTTTATATAAGGATAATCCATAGAGCGGAGAAGATTTCCAGTCAGCCGTGACATGCGGCGGATTTCCATCTCATGATAATCTGCCGCATTGTCCAGCATCTTCTGGTAAAAAGTACCGGCATCATACTCATATCGGCCCAGAATGTGCTCAAGTCTTCCCATGGAATGATCCAGCGGTTTCTTTTCCGGATGCAGACTCGCATCCGTTGACAGATATGCCCCGTCGCTGACCCCCAGGAATTTCCGGCAGGAGTACAAAGTAATCCACGCCAGGCAAAGGCTTCTGAAAAAATGCATGTGTATGATCCACGATAATGTTTCCGTAAATTTCCCTATATTGCCGAATTCTGTCATCGGTCAGCTGTCCGTAGTAATTTACAAGGTAAAGATATTCACCATCCGGAAGTTTCTTTTCCGGCAGAAGCGGACATAACTTTTCATCCATATGATAAAATTCTATTTCCACTTTTGTTTCTTCACAGGCTCCGGTCACAGAATCGCAGAGATATGTTGGAAGATAGATTTTTTTTTGCAGTTTTCGAGCTTCCATCAACCAAAGAAGTGCGGTTCTCCCAAGGTTTACTCCACAAAGTTCAGGATAATATTCCTGACCTGTAGATTCTTCCAGTTCCAGATAACCACCGATTTCTTTTTTCATCAGTCTGTTTCCTCCTGACGGATCACATAATGTGGCATCTTCTTCGCCTCATTGAGGATATTCATAAGATAAATTCCGATAATTCCAATGGAAAGCAGTGTCAGCCCAAAGAATGCCAGCATTACCAGCATCAGGGATGTCCATCCTTCCACAGAAATCCCAAACATAAAATAACGCACCAGAATAATAAATGGCCAGGCAAAGACTTACCAGAAAGCTTGCGATTCCGATGTTCCTCACCATAAGAAGCGGAAATGCCGTATGGGCCGTGATATCATAGATCAGGTCTTTCACAAGACGGCGGAAAGAATATCCGCTTTTCCATAGGCACGGGCTGCATGCTGTACCGGCACATTGATGATCCGATTGGAGCTTAAAACCAGGAGATTGCCGATCTGCGGAAGATATGTATTGGTCTTCAGCATGGCTTCCACAAGAAAACGGCGGATCAGGCGGTAGCTGGTAATCTGAAGATTCGGGTCTTTCCCAAGCATTTTGGAAGTAGCCCAGACGGATAATTTTGTTCCCAGTTTACGGATCAGATTATGCTTCCGGCCTTCATAACTTGCAATGATCACATCCACATCATCCCGTTCATTCATGACATTGATCATCTTCGGAAGCTCTTCCGGCTGATGCTGAAGGTCATCATCCATCGTTACGATGAACTCCCCTTTTGCATGGGCAAATCCGCACAGAAGTGCCGGATGCTGGCCGAAATTTCTTGCCATTCTGGATGATCTTCACACGGGAATCCTTCTCCCGGAGTTCTTTCAATTACTTCAAAAGAACGGTCTTTCGATCCGTCATCTACCAGGATCAGTTCAAATTCTTCTTTTATTGTTTCCCGGAAAA
>ENA-OQAR01000018-OQAR01000018.1-human-gut-metagenome-genome-assembly--contig:-NODE-18-length-33500-cov-3.125221_pt1 | contig 33500 bp, 40 predicted proteins | sample MGYA00242738_ERZ504533 | MGnify/ENA primary metagenome ERZ504533 (study PRJEB26092, sample SAMD00036276) | human gut metagenome | host: Homo sapiens | study: EMG produced TPA metagenomics assembly of... | reverse complement strand
TGATAAATCAATTCAAGAATTTCAAACAACCAGTACCAAGATTTTACTTGGTCAAGCCAAAACAAACTTTTCCTTTTTATGATCTAACCCTAGACGAAAAATGCTTACGCACAAAATGGAAATTACATTAAGTCCCAAAATCAGTGCCGGAAATCGTCTAATTATAAAATTCACTTATAGAAAAATATAATCCATCTGCAATACTTCACGAAAGTTCTTTAGTTGGTTTAATTTAAGATTTTGTTATCATTCTGTTATCACAAACGGTTGTCAGGATACTCTCCCGGCAACCGTTTTTCTACGCTGTTCGTTATTCTTTTCCGCCCTTTTATATATTTCCAGGCAACAGAAAAACCCGTAGAACCGAAGTTCTACGGGTATCTTACGTTTGGACACAACGTTATCTTACGATAACAAATCTATATTCAGATTGTATTACTCGATGATTGTAGCAACACGTCCTGATCCTACAGTACGTCCACCTTCACGGATAGCGAATGTAAGACCCTGGCTCATAGCGATCGGATGAATCAGCTCGATTGTCATCTCGATGTTATCTCCAGGCATGCACATCTCTGTTCCCTCTGGAAGGTTGCAAACACCTGTTACGTCTGTTGTTCTGAAATAGAACTGCGGACGATAGTTGTTGAAGAATGGTGTATGACGGCCACCCTCGTCTTTAGTCAGAACGTAAACCTGAGCTGTGAATTTTGTATGGCATGTAAGTGTTCCTGGTTTAGCAAGAACCTGTCCACGCTCGATCTCGTTTCTCTGAACACCACGAAGAAGTGCTCCGATGTTATCACCAGCCTGAGCCTCATCAAGAAGTTTACGGAACATCTCGATACCAGTTACAACAACTTTACGAGTCTCCTCTTTGATACCAACGATCTCAACTTCCTCAGATACGTGAAGAACACCAGCCTCAACTCTACCAGTTGCAACTGTACCACGTCCTGTGATGGAGAATACGTCCTCTACAGGCATTACGAACGGTTTATCTGTGTCACGCTGTGGGTCCGGAATATACTCATCAACAGCATCCATAAGCTCCATGATCTTGTCTCCCCATGGGCCAGCCGGATCCTCAAGAGCTTTAAGAGCAGAACCCTGGATAACCGGAATGTCATCTCCTGGGAAGTCATACTCGGAAAGAAGATCACGGATCTCCATCTCAACGAGCTCAAGAAGCTCCTCATCGTCTACCATATCACATTTGTTCATGAATACAACGATGTAAGGAACACCTACCTGACGGGAAAGAAGGATATGCTCTTTAGTCTGAGCCATAACACCGTCTGTAGCAGCAACAACAAGGATAGCACCATCCATCTGAGCTGCACCTGTGATCATGTTCTTAACGTAGTCAGCATGTCCTGGGCAGTCAACGTGTGCGTAATGTCTACGCTCTGTCTGATACTCAACGTGAGCTGTAGAAATTGTGATACCACGCTCTCTTTCCTCTGGAGCTTTATCGATATCCTCAAAGTTCTCTACTACGTTTCCTGGAACTCTCTCTGCAAGAACTTTAGTGATAGCTGCTGTTAATGTTGTTTTACCATGGTCAACGTGTCCGATGGTACCAATGTTACAATGCGGTTTTGTTCTCTCAAACTTAGCCTTTGCCATTTTAAAATGTCCTCCTTAAAACTTGGCTCTATCAAAATTAGAGCATTTTTTCAGATTTAAACTTGCTAACCTTGATTATATTGCAAACCAAGGTTATTTGCAAGCATTTTATTATTTTATATCAGATCAGTCCTTTTTGGAAAGGATCTTCTCCTGTACAGACTTCGGAACCTGCTCATATTTCTCGAAGAACATAGAGTAGTTACCACGTCCCTGTGTTCTGGAACGAAGGTCTGTAGCATATCCGAACATCTCGGAAAGCGGAACATATCCACGGATCATCTTACCGCCGCCGATATCTTCCATACCCTCGATACGTCCACGACGGGAGTTGATATCACCGATAACGTCACCCATGTAATCCTCTGGTGTAGTAACTTCGACCTTCATGATTGGCTCAAGAAGAACCGGAGCTGCTTTCTGCATAGCATCCTTGAATGCAAGGGAACCTGCAATGTGGAATGCCATCTCAGAAGAATCGACTTCATGGTAAGAACCATCGTATACATTAGCATGTACACCAACTACCGGGAATCCTCCGAGGATACCAGCTTTCATAGCTTCCTCGATACCTTCGCCACTGCCGGGATGTACTCCTTCGGAATAGCACCACCAACAACTGTGGACTCGAACTTGTACAGCTCTTCTCCATTGGCATCCATAGGCTCGAATTTAACTTTACAGTGACCATACTGTCCACGACCACCAGACTGTTTCGCATACTTACTGTCTACATCAACAGCTTTGGTGATTGTCTCTTTGTAAGCAACCTGAGGTGCACCAACGTTTGCCTCAACCTTGAACTCACGAAGAAGACGGTCAACGATGATATCCAGGTGAAGCTCACCCATACCAGCGATAATAGTCTGTCCTGTTTCCTGATCTGTATGAGCACGGAATGTCGGGTCCTCCTCAGCAAGCTTAGCAAGTGCCTCACCAAGTTTGCCCTGTCCAGCTTTAGTCTTAGGCTCGATAGCGAGCTCGATAACTGGCTCCGGGAACTCCATGGACTCAAGGATTACCGGATGCTGCTCGTCACAGATTGTATCACCTGTTGTAGTGAATTTGAATCCGATTGCTGCAGCGATATCACCGGAGTAAACCTTATCCAGCTCCATACGTTTGTTGGCGTGCATCTGAAGGATACGTCCAACACGCTCTTTTTTTATCTTTTGTGGCATTCAGTACATAAGAACCGGAGTTCATTGTTCCTGAATAAACACGGAAATAAGCAAGTTTTCCTACAAATGGGTCAGTCATGATCTTGAATGCAAGAGCGGAGAATGGCTCATCATCAGATGAATGTCTCTCAACTTCGTTGCCGTCAAGGTCAACACCCTTGATAGCCGGGATATCTGTAGGAGCCGGCATGTACTCAAGGATTGCATCCAGAAGTTTCTGAACACCTTTGTTTCTGTAAGCGGAACCGCAGCAAACCGGTACTGCTGTACACTCACAGGTAGCTTTTCTGAGGACAGCTTTCAGTCTGTCTACAGAAGGCTCTTCTCCCTCAAGGTACTCCATCATGAGGTCATCATCCAGCTCGCAGATCTTCTCGATCAGCTCTGTATGATAAAGTTCAGCATCTTCCTTCATATCCTCAGGAATATCTGTGATGGAAATGTCATCACCCTTCTCATCATTGTAGATGTAAGCTTTCATCTCGAAAAGATCGATGATTCCTTTGAACTCATCCTCTTTTCCGATTGGAAGCTGCAGGCAGATAGCGTTTTTACCAAGACGAGTCTTGATCTGCTCTACTGCACCGTAGAAGTTTTGCACCAAGGATATCCATCTTGTTGATGAATGCCATACGAGGTACATTGTAGGTATCAGCCTGACGCCATACGTTCTCAGACTGTGGCTCAACACCACCCTTAGCACAGAAAACGCCGACAGCACCATCAAGTACACGAAGGGAACGCTCAACCTCAACAGTGAAGTCTACGTGTCCTGGTGTATCAATGATGTTGATACGATGCTCAAGAGCACCTGGCTTTGGCTTGCAGTTCTCCTCAAGAGTCCAGTGACATGTTGTAGCTGCGGATGTGATTGTGATACCACGCTCCTGCTCCTGCTCCATCCAGTCCATTGTCGCTGTACCTTCATGAGTATCACCGATCTTGTAGTTAACACCTGTATAATAAAGAATGCGCTCTGTAAGAGTTGTTTTACCAGCATCGATATGCGCCATGATACCGATATTTCTGGTTCTCTCTAATGGATATTCTCTTCCTTCTTTTCCAGCCAATGAATTTTCCTCCTCGAATTAGAAGCGATAGTGAGCAAATGCTTTATTTGCCTCAGCCATCTTGTGCATGTCTTCTTTTCTCTTAACGGATGCACCTGTGTTGTTCATTGCGTCCAGAAGCTCATTAGCCAGTCTTTCTTCCATTGTCTTCTCGCCTCTCTTACGTGAGAACATTGTAAGCCAACGAAGAGCAAGTGCCTGACGTCTGTCTGCTCTTACCTCGATCGGAACCTGATAAGTAGCACCACCGATACGTCTTGCTTTTACCTCGAGAACTGGCATGATGTTGTTCATAGCCTCTTCAAATACTTCAATTGCTGGTTTACCAGCTTTTTCCTCTACTCTGGCAAATGCGCCGTATACAATTTTCTGAGCAACACCTTTCTTACCGTCTAACATGATGTTATTGATAAGTTTGGTAACCACTTTGTTATTGTACATCGGGTCAGCCAGAACGTCTCTTTTCTGAGTATGTCCTTTACGTGGCACGTTACTTCCCTCCTTAATCATATTGATTATATCATCGGTACTCACGCAGTAAAACTATTGCATGTTCGCACTGGTAAGGTCCTATATTTAACCCGCAACCGACAGGGTATATGGAATACCGTACAAATCCTTATAGTCTTCCGCTGTAATACATTAGATGAATAATATCTTTGTAATCCTCCTGATTATCTGCAATCAGGAAGCGGCGTAGATTTCTGATCTACTTAAATTATTTTTTAGCTTTAGGTCTCTTAGCTCCGTATTTGGAACGAGCCTGTTTTCTGTTAGCGACACCTGCGGTATCAAGAGTACCTCTGATGATGTGGTATCTTGTACCAGGTAAGTCCTTAACTCTTCCTCCACGGATAAGAACAACGCTATGCTCCTGAAGGTTGTGACCCTCTCCTGGAATATAACTTGTTACCTCGATACCGTTGGAAAGACGAACTCTGGCGATCTTTCTAAGAGCTGAGTTAGGCTTTTTAGGAGTAGCTGTTTTAACAGCAGTACAAACACCACGTTTCTGTGGAGCAGCCTGATCAACTGCTTTCTTTCTTAAAGAGTTGTATGTTTTCTGCAGAGCCGGTGCTGTAGATTTCTTAACAGCTGTCTGACGGCCCTTTCTTACTAACTGGTTGAATGTTGGCATTCCATTTCACCTCCCGATTTATTTCTCCATGGGCTTTCCCATGGGGCCTTGCGGTTGCTATTTACAAATTACGGCATGCGAAAATATAACGTTTCATTCGCACGCTTGCTCATTATAGACCGTAAATACAGAGCTTGTCAAGGTGTTTTATAAAGAATTTTTGCTGATTTTACAGGGGTTTAACGCAGTTTTCTTCATAGATGTCACAACCCTGCGAAAATGGAAGTTTTACTTCCACGGTCTGGCCTTTTCTGTCCAGCCATGTTCCTTCCAGTAAGCCACATCCACTTCATTCCAGCCGCTCTTTACAAGCTTACGCATAACCTCGAAGTAAGCTTTTGTTTTCAGCCCTGGTTTCACATGGCCATAATTCCTGCGGATCTTTTCTGCCAGCTTATCTGTAGCTTTCTCGATCTCTTCCATCTTTTTCGGAGAGATCGATTTATAATTTAACGCATGAGCGGCAGTACCGTACCTGTATATCTTTCCCATTCCCCAGAAAAACATACTATCTGCCATATCTTTATTGGTCCATTCATTCCGGCGCCTGCTGCCGTAGAAATACAAACTCCCTGTTTGGAAAACATATCCGGATTTGGCCTGTGCAGCATCCACCGGTAGCCATAGTGATCCAGCCACGCTTTCATGGAGCCAGTGCAGTGGTAGACATACACCGGACTTGTAAGAATGATCACGTCTGCGCTGTCAATAGCTTCCGTCAATGGCTTCAGCTCTTTATAATATGGGCAAAGTTTCTCATCTTTCACAATACACTGATTGCACCCAACACAAAAATGTCCGAAATCTCTTGGCAGAAAGAATTCCGTCACTTCTCCGCCCAGCTTATCTGCCAGCATTTTTCCTATATGATAGGTAGAACCTTTGTGATTCTGTCCGTTTATCATGGCAATTTTCATATTTTACACTCCCCATTTCTCTTTTTATATCGTTGTCTGTTATTTACCTGTTTCTGAATTTTCGGGCAAAGCAGATCGCTCCCAGTATTCCCACCATTAATATAGAAAGAACTGCTCCTGTTTTCAATCCCGGAGTTTGATATTTCATGGTAATTATATGCGTTCCCTGTGAAAGTTTCACGCCGGTAAGTCCCTGAATACTTTTTACATCGGCTTTTTCTCCGTCCACATAAACCTTCATATCCGGGTCATAGAATACGCTAAGCATAAGAATTCCGTCTTTTTTTTACAGATATACTGCCTTTTCCATCCTTCAGATCCATTTGCTGAGAAGAAAGTTCTTCATAAATGGAATCCAGTTCAGATTCCTGGTATGTTCCCAGAACAGCCTCGTGCATACCGGTACCCGTAGTTACCTGCACAATGGTATCCACATTATAAGTTCCCAGATCCAGAAAATTATTATTCCAATAATCAGACTTCTGCTCCTGTCCATTAATCGTCACTGTATCCGGTTCTGTTCCCGGAATATAAAGATATCCATGTTCTCCTTTTTTCAGATGGATATTAAAAGTTGTGTTTCCAATCAGGGCAGTATCAGAATTGACTGTCTGCATTTTGTACAGTCTTTTTCCTACAATACCACTGAGCAGACGGTTCTGAACTTCAAGCGGGTCTGTTCCTTCCATTGCATAATCCAGCACAGAATCGTTGACCATATATCCGGATCGCAGAGCCCGTGGATTTTCATACAGGTCAAATGACTGGCTTTCTGCAATCTTTTTTATAAGCAGTATGAAGGGTTCTTGTATTCCTGCAAAACAGATATCGTATCCCCAGAAGCATATCCATCACTTCCGTAGATCCTGCATACTGAAAACGATTTTCCAGATTTTCAAACCCCATGTTCTTCACAAAATTCCACATTTCCTCTGTATTGGTGGAAGAATACATGGACATCCCGTTCAGCTGATACAGTATTTCTTCATTTCTCACAAGGGGATTTACGATCGCAGTGCGGTAATCCACCTGATCCACGCCGCAGACTCCAGTAATCCACCAATCTCCTGCTCACTTTCCACATAAATATCGCGATTTGCAGTTCCGTTATCTGTAATGCTGACAATTCCGTGAATTCCTGTCTCAGCCAGGATCAAAACAGCCAGTACCCCTCCACAGATTTTTCGGATTTCCACACAGCCAAACGGATGTCTTGAAAGTTTTCCACAAAAATAATTTCCCGTCCACACTGTAAGAAACATTCCCGCAAGAATCCCTTCTGTAAGCAGAACCTCTCCTGCTTTTCCACTTTTAATCCCCACAACCATGCAGAATATTTCCACCGCAGCAAATCCCGCGAACAGCCGCTTTTCACTCACCTTCTCTGTTTTCCCCCACGCATCGCAGGACATCCTCAGAAGCAGAAAGATCAGGATAAAAGCAAAACGGTTGGGGATTCCCACCGGTTTATGCATTCCATGAAGCAGAAGATTTAACGCTGTGATATGAAAACCCGCAAAGTAAAAAATGACCAACGCTCCCGTCATGATCTTTTCCACGGTACGGATTTCTTTGTTCAGAAAATACATCCCTGCAAAAAGCAGCACTGCACAGCCACAGTAAAGATTCACATCTCCCTGTTCGCTGGATTTCACAAAAGACAGGGAATCCTCCATCAGCGCTCCCAGCTGCTTCCAGATATCTCCGTAAACACCGGCAAGCCCTGTTCCAGCTTCCTCTGCTGCTGCAGTCCTGGATACAGCCACAATGCCAGGAATCAGAGTAATTCCCGCAAGACATGCACTGGCAATGGAAGACCCGGCAAATTTCAGCAGAGAATGCAATATTTTCTCCGGCCGCTGGTCAGATTTTATGATAGCCAGATTTGCCAGATAATAGAGAGCCGAAAAGGTACATAACATAAATCCCATATAATAACTGGTTAAAATACAGCACCCAAGCACCAGGCAATACCCGTACCATTTTCCGGTATATACCAGCTGCTCGATAAAGTATGCCAATACCGGAAGAAGCATGATACAGTCCAGCCACATTACGTTACTGTAGTATCCCATAAGAAAATTTGACAACGCATACATGCATCCAAGAGAAACCGCCATACTCCCTCTGCCTGGATATTTTTTCCCGGAATACCAGGCCATGGACACGCTGCAAAGCCCAACCTTGATCAGGATCACAGCTGTTACTGCATCATTTACATACATGAATTTCATAAACAGCAGCACAAGAAGGCTGAACGGACTGCTGAGATAATAACAGAACAGGCCGTAAAAATCATAACCCATGGAATGTGTGGAATACGTCCACCCTGCGCCTTTTTCCAGCTGGCTTAAAAGTTCCTTATAAAAGGCTGTATACTGATGAACACCATCAACAACAAGCGCCGAATTTTCCCCAAAAGGATAAACTCCTTTCATTGCAAAACCTGCCGCAAATATCATCACAGGAAACAGAAAGGCCAGGATATAGACCCAACTGCTGTTCTTTCGCCTGATGTTTTTTCCCACACTTTGTTTTTTTATCAATCTCATCATTTTTTTCCTCTTCTGTCTGATTCTTTTCCGTCGGATTTTGAGTTCTGCCAGAAATAAACAGTTTCGGCTTTTTCGCTGAAGCAGATATTCGTATTTCGATTTGCCATATTTTTATGATTCTGTCATTTCTCACAGACCTGATTATAACACGCTTCATAATGTATCATGTTTTTGTGAAATTACTGCGAATTTTTTTCAGGATCAAAGAAAAAAAGCTGCCACATCATTGGAGACACAGAAAACTCCGCTGATGTAACAGCTTTCTTCGAAAGAATCTGTGTACGCTGATCCACAGATCCCTTCATGGGTGTAATTATTAACTTTATGTGATGAGTTTTTTTAGTTCCGGGCCTGTATGATATAGGATATTCACATATCCTGAGGTGGCTGTTTACAGGTTAAGAACTATTATGGCTATATGATAGCATGACCATATACATTTGTAAAATTAATATTTAATGTTTATAATATAGAACTTTTTAATATTGATCCGATGGGCACAACATTGCTGTCCGGATAAAATTCTGCTTTTATAAAACTGTGTATCCTCTGGACTTCAGGCAGGCTCTTACTTCCATGGTGTCCTCGGTATGGAATACCATGATCGGTTTTCCGGAATCACGATTAAAAGAGAGATACAGATAATCCACGCTCACGTTGCTGTCCTTCAGTGTAAGAAGCAGATCATTCAGATTTCCGGTTTTATCCTCAACTTCCACACCGATCACATCGATCACGTGACAGAGATATCCGGCAGCGATCAGTGCCTCCTTCGCCTTATCCGGATCAGAAACTACCATTCGCACGATTCCGTACTCTGCACTGTCATTGGTAACTGATCCCAGAATGTTGATGTCCTCATTCTTCAGAATCCCGGTAATGTTCTGCATAACACCTTTTTTATTTTCTGCATAGATAGATAACTGTTTCAGCATAATAAAATCCTCTCTTTCCTCTGAAATGTGTTTTGCTGTTTTATCATATGGTAAATCTTCGCACATCTCACCTTGTATGTCAACCGAAGTAATTCAGGGAAGAGCCCGGACATTTTTCATTTCATTTTACTTCACGTTCATAAACACAGGTACTTTATGACCAACATTCCCCCGGTCAAAAACTTCACCGCATATGTGCATGCAGATATTTTTCCCGTGTAGCAAGCCCACCCCGGATATGTCGTTCCCGCTTGTTCACATCAAGAACTTTCCTCACCTCAACGGCCAGTGCCGGGTTGATCACTTTCAGCCGTTCCACGCAATCCTTATGTACCGTACTCTTACTGATCCCGAACTTCTTCGCCGCCTGCCTCACCGTCGCCTTTGTTTCCACAATATATCCTGCGATCTCAACTGCACGTTCCTCAATATAATCTTTCACTGCCAAGCCCCCGAAGACGCTTTTTTACAGTGTATGCAAAAGATCTGAAAGGTATGTACCCTGTCACTCTGCTGTCTGAAACTCCTTCCGGAAAACCACCGCAGCCCCGACAATAAACGCACAGCAGATCACCCACGTCACAGGTTCACAGATGCATACGGCGATATAGCCCCAGACCGGGACGAGCCAGATGGCAAAGATAACTTTACCGATCAGTTCCAACGTACTGCATATCAAAGGTGCTTTCAAGTGCTGCATTCCCTGCAGTGCGTTTCGTAAGATTACCAGCACTGCCATTGGCGGGATCATGGGGATGCTGACCCGAAGATAAAGCAGTCCGTTAGAGATCACCTCCGGGTTGCTGCTTCCGGTAAGAAGCCGGATCGCTGCCGGTGCCAGGGTAAAAGTAAACATAAGTGCAATGATCCACCAGATCCCATACAGAAGAATTGCTGTCCGACAGCCTCTGCGGATTCTTTTTCCCAGGCCCGCCCCATAGTTCTGGCTGGCATAGATCGCCGTGCTGGTTCCAAGTGCCAGTCCTGGAATATAAAACAGTTCCGCAAGCCTCCTGCCTCCAACCTGCGCCGCAATATAAACACTTCCAAGTGCATTGATACTGCTCTGAAGGATCACACTGCCAATACAATAAATAGCATTCATCATCCCCATACTTAAACCGGAGAAAAACATCTCTATTACAAAATTCTTCTTCACTTTGAATTCATTTTTCGAAAATCTCAGTTCCGGATAATAGCGCACAATATACCCCAAACCGATCCCGGCGCTGATTCCCTGAGCCAGAACTGTCGCAGACGCAGCACCTTGTACTCCCAGTCCCAACGGTCCCATAAACCAGAAATCCAGTCCCACATTCAGGACACTGCTGAAAAGCAGAAAAACAAGGGGCATCACACTGTTTCCTACAGCCTGTAAAAGACTCGCCTCCAGATTATACAGCATAGTCAGCGGAATTCCCGCCAGAATGATCGTCAGATAGCGCAAAGCTCCGTCCATCACATCATCCGGGATCTGCATCACCTGAAGCAGTCCTTTTCGAAATATCAAAAAAGCGACAGTCAGCACAACTGAGCAAAAGCAGGACAAACACGTCATCCAGCACACCGACTTCTTCACTCCCTGCTGGTCTCCTGCTCCGAAGTTCCGGCTCACTCCAAGAGCCAGTCCATTATTCATTCCAAACGCAAAATTCGTGATCAGACTATATAACGCCGCAGTAGCACCAATCTGTGCAAGCGCTCCATCCCCCAGCAGATTTCCCGCAATCGAGGTATCTACAAGATTATAAAACTGCTGAAGCAGATTTCCAAGAAAAAGCGGCATGGCAAAACGCAGCAAAAGCGAGGTCGAACTTCCCTTCGTCATGTCCATCGTTTGACTTTTCTTTTTCAGATCCATAATAACTTTCCTCCCTGATCCATATGGCAACTGACATCCTTCTTAATCACCGTCTGTAAAACAGACATCAGTATTTTCTTTTATTATACAATCCGACACACAGTTGCTGCTGTAAAAATAGCGGTGTATACTATAACAAAAACGACAGGGAGATTTTTTTATGATACGTAATGCAAACTGGGTGGAAACCGATATCCACCAACAGGAATTCCCGGAACAGGAAAGATATCTCTTCGATCTGGTTGCAAACAGAGGCGATATCCATAAATTCATTACCGAAATATTCCCGCACACTGGCATAATGAACTGGAGATTTTTATGCTGATGGAAGGCAGCGTCAGAATCGGGATCGGTGATACTTTTTACGATGTCCATGCAGGGGAAGGCTGTTTTATCAATACTGGCATTCTTCATTCTTTTATCGGTCTTGTCCCTTCCCCGTGCCTGTACCGTTCTTTTGTGTTTGATCCATCGATCATAAGCGGCGCCCCGGGCAGTGTTTTTGATATCCGCTATATCCGTCCCCTTATGGAAAAAGGCGCCGCTTTCATAAAAATCCCGGGAGATATCGTCCCGGGATCTTGTGATAAACATTTTTTTTTTCAGGCATTTGACAACGCCTTTTCTGCCTGCGCCGATGAATTGCCCGGCTATGAATTTCAGGTACGCAACGCCCTCTCCGAAATACTTCTGATCATTCTGGAGAACCGCGGCCTTTCTGCCCCACAGCTTCCCGAATCCAGGAACTACGCCTGAAGCAAATGCTGGCATGGATCGATCAGAATCTGAAAAAAATATCTCCGTAAAAGATATTGCGGCAGTTGCCAGCATCTGTGCCAGAGAATGCCAGCGTATTTTTCAAAGATATCTGAGCACCACACCTATGGCATATGTACGCCAGAGACGTCTTCTTATGGCCGCCAGACAGCTTACTCTCACAGACACACCAGTGACGGACATTGCGTTAAAACTGCGGTTTCGCAAGCCCCTCCTACTTCACCCCGGCATTTCCGGCTCCTCACCGGAACCACACCTACACAGTACCGGGAAAACATCCGTAAATAGATTTTTATTTTTATGCTTTTAGATTTTTTTTGACTGCTTATAAAGCACAAGACAGACGATCACAAATGCTACTGTAACCACAACTGTCAGCGGAAGAATCATAGCAGATTCCGCTCCAATCAGAAGCCCGAATCCCTGTCTCAGTGTCAGAATTCCAAAAAATGGAAAAAATAAAAAAAACGCAACTGTATTGAGAATTCCCTCCGGTGCTTTGCTTTTCAGAAGATAACCGATCAGAAGGCCGATTACATCTGCCGCAAAAAGTCCCAATGAACAGGCCAGCCATACAACAACTGCTGCACTTAAACCTTCGTTTGCTCCAAATGTAATGGCAGTAGCTGTGTCTTATCACCACTCCGCAACAAAAATGTACAGAATACAGACAACGGCGCAAACTTAATTTTCCGGTCCTTTACATTCTCTTCCTCATCATCGTCTCCCTTAAGCGTTGTTGCCGCAAAAAACAGGAACGCCGCACCGGCAATCAGACGGATCAGCCACGTAGGAACTACCGTACTGACAAGGCCTCCGGCAAGAACCGCCAGTCCGTTCAGCACCAGGATCGCAACACCGGTTCCAAGCAGGATATCCTTCAGCTTGAACTTGGAAGTCATTGCCACCAGCATCAGCTGTGTTTTGTCGCCCATTTCCGCAATGAACTGGGTAAAAAGCACTTTCATAAATAGCAGCATCTTTCTTCTCCTTTGCATATGTGTCCGGTCCGGAGCCATAAAAAAAGACCCACGCATACTTTATCTCCATAACAGAAATAAAATATACATGAGTCTCATTCTTTAAGATTTGCCAGGTGCATGCACCAGTATGTTGACAAACCACGTTTACACGCGAATTACTCCCTCACGGAATTGATTTTCGTCATTGTAACAAAGTTGAGAAATTTTGTCAATAGCAGTGTGAAAAGCAGCTCCCGTCTTTTTATCAGAATTTCTCAGCCTTAGCCTTCAGCCCCTGATACATCTCTTCAGAAAGAGGAATGGAAACACCCAGACGTTTCGCCTCCTGCACGATATAACCACTGAAAGTTTCCAGCTCCGTCTGCTTTTTGCAGATCTGAAAATCTCTCTGAAGGGAACTGGTGGCGTTATCTGCATGAACATGACGGAACTTGTGAATCACCTCCTGTATGTGTTCATCTGTCAGTGCCACACCCTTTGCACGGCCTACACTGGCAGCCTCCCACACAAGAGTTTCGTACTGCTGCGCCTTCACCGGATCCCTGCGAAGCTCCCCGATGGTATTATCATAAAAAGCCGTCATCACGTTAAACGCACAGTTCAGGATATACTTTCTCCAGATCTCCACCTCAATATCCCCGTCATCCTTATAATCAATATCTGCGCCCTTCAGGATCTCGGCTACCTGGGTCACTTTCTCCTGCTGCCCCTGATCTGCGTTTTTGATCCCGATGCACAGCCAGGTAAAAGTATCCTGCTGGGAAATAGAAAAATCCGCGTTTGCAAAAGCTACCGTATAGATCAGAGAATCCACAACCGTTCCCCTTCCGATCAGGCTGCGGATCTTTTCCCCCGGATCCACCCCGTTCATCACCGGAATGATCACCGTATCATCTGTGACCATATCCCGGATATTTTCACATACATCCTCCAGAGAGTAATTTTTTACACAGATAAAAATATAATCCTGCTGTCCCATTTCCCGGACTGGAACTACACGCTCCGGCTTCGCAACGATCTCTCCCTTATAATCACTGTGCAGCACCAGTCCGTTCTCACGGATGCTCTCCCCTCTGGCTCCACGGGCCACCATTGTCACATGAGGATAGGCCTTCGCCAACATTCCCGCAACATAGCCACCAACACCGCCGATTCCGATCACTGCAATCTTTTTATCTTCTGTTTTCATGATATCTTATCCTCTTTTTCTTATTTCCGTCCCAGATTATAGCTCTCCAACAAATTATTGCATCGCTACAGGCAGATGTCTGCAGTCTGCACTTGCTTCCTGCTTATAGCTCTATTTTATCAGACAGCCATCCGCATTTCCATATCTGCTGTAAAATCCGTACACAAAACACGCCAGCGAAAAAACTTTCCGTCTCTATGCTATAATTTCTGGAAATGCCATGGATTCTGATGTATACTGGATATAAATTTTTTGTAGAAAAAATAAAAATACGAGGTGACAAAAATGGACACGAAACCCGTTTTTCACGGAAGTGATATAGAAAAGATCTGCAGCTATTACGGATTAAAAAAAGAAGACATTGTCAAATTCGGCGCCAATGTTAATCCACTGGGCTCTCGCCCAAAGCCAGTGCCGCCATTGCCGCACATGTTGACATTTTTTCCTCCTATCCGGACAGAGAATACACGACCCTTCGCAATACTATTTCCGAATATTGCAATATTCCGGCAGATTTTATTCTTCCCGGAAACGGCTCCAGCGAACTGATCTCCCTCCTCATTCAGGAAAAAGCTCCAAAGCACACCCTGATCCTGGGACCTACCTATTCCGAATACTCCAGAGAGCTTTCTTTTTCCGGAAGCACCCAAGAATATTACCACCTTCAGGAAAGCAAAGACTTCGAGCCGGACATTCCCGATCTTTGCAAAAAGCTGGAACAGGGATACGATTTTCTCATTCTCTGCAACCCTAACAATCCCACCTCCTCTGCCATCTCGCAGCAGGATCTCCGCCAGCTGATCAGTTTCTGTGCGAAAAAAAAATATCTTCGTGATGATCGATGAAACTTATGTGGAGTTTGCTCCGGATATCAATGCCATCACTGCCGTTCCTCTGACCCGGGAATTCACCAACCTTATGGTTCTCCGAGGCGTATCAAATTTTCGCAGCCCCGGGAATGCGTCTGGGTTACGGCATCACCGGAAACATGGATTTCCTTTCCAAAAATGCGGGAGAAACAAACTCCATGGTCTCTTAACAGCATGGGCGCCTTTGCCGGCGAGATCATGCTCCAGGATGAAGACTATATCCGCCAGACCCGTGAATTGATCCTTTCTGAGCGCACAAGAATGATCAAAGAACTGAAGTCCGTTCCAACTTATAAGGTCTATCCCGCCTATGCAAACTTCATTCTTCTTAAGATCCTGAAACCAGGCCTTACCTCTTATGATGTTTTTGAAGCCTGCATCCGCCAGGGCCTGATAATCCGTGACTGTTCCTCCTTCCAGTGCCTGGATGGAGAATTTGTACGGTTCTGCATCATGATGCCGGAGGACAATTCCCGCCTTGTTGAAGTGTTGAAAAACCTGTAAAAAATAAATCTTACGGAGGATACCAAATGAAATCTCACAAATACTGGTCACTGGGCGCCCTTATCACCATGATCGCAGCCTTTTACACCGGCTGCAAAAGCATGAAAACCGCACACAGGTATTTTGCATGCGCTTCTTTGATCTGCATGATTATGTCTATTTATTCCGGGCATAAGATGATTGACTGGGAAACACAAGGAAAAGGAAAATTGATGTAACGTCCGGCCTGTTAAGAACTCAACAGCGGACAGCGAAAAAAGCAGATATATAGTATACTCTCACAATCTACCCTTTATTTCAACCACAACTTTTCCGTGTGCTCCTAATGCTCCATATGGGTCAAAACATACAAAGACTTTTTTTCCAGGTTTAATATAAAACTGAAAATCTGAATACTTCATTTTCATAACATAAGAATACCCCTGACCGGAAAATTTTTTTCGAATATGCGGTTGCTATATTTTTCTTTACATTTACTTTTCTTCCCAGATGCAACATCTTGAACTGCCAACTTCTTCCTCTTTAAGACGATATGTTAAGCCATACTCCCTATTTTCTCCAACTCCCCCTGCATACCATTTGGAAACAAACCTAAAGCTTATATAACCATTCTGATTATACGTTACATTGCATTTATTAATGTAATAAATTTTTTTTTATAAAGATGATTTTTTTAAAAGCTCATAATACTCAAATAAATTGTTTCTGTATTGTAGAGATGCTTTATAATCCGCTGCTAAGGATTTGTTTATTTTTTTATTGCAGAACTGTTTCCTTTTATCTGGGGTAATTCATAAAAATTATTGTGCCGTCAATTTCTTGCAGCGTTTAATTTGTTGCTTTTTCTCAATTTTATAAGAAACCTTAGCTGTTGTCGGTTCGGCAAATGCTATTGTATATTCTGTAATATTGCAAACAAGAGCAAGTGCAATAACAAGTCCTATACTTACAAAATGCTTCCAGATATTTTTTTTATTCTTCATCCTCATCTTACCTTTTATATTATATGTTTACATCGTTCTCAAACTCTGCAAGCACAGCGGCTGATGAAATTTCTGTTTAAATACCTTACGTTTTTACATCATTCTCAAACACATCGGATGCATCAAATCCTCGGATGTTTGTTTGAATACCATACATTTTTACATCATTCTCAAACGTATTTTCCACTTGTATCTGTAAATATCTCGTTTGAATACCATACGTTTTTACATCATTCTTCAAACCTCAAATTTAAAAATGAAGCGCCTCATCTGCGCTTATCGTATGATATTCAAACCTTGAAAAGTAATAAATTCACATTTATTTTACTAATTATAAAATATCTTTTATCTTTTGAGAAGTCTCTTTGTGTATTTTCAATTCCTACATTTTTAAGTCTTTATTTTCCTTCAAATATTTCTCTATTTCATTCTTAATAAAACAAGCCGCCTCATACTCTGAAAGGGCCTGTCGTTTTTTCATTATCCACTAAACAGCCACCCCTTCCTTTAATACATTATGATAATACGGCAGATCATCTTTCCAATAATTAAAATGTTCTACATTTTTTTATAACCGGAGAAATATCTACTCCATATTTCATCATAAAATCAAAAGCACAGTCTGAAACCTGATCATAATAAGAATTAATTTTTTCCAACGGAGTATTGACAAGTATCATAACATCAACATCTGAGTTTTCGTTGTAGTCTCCTCTGGCGTAGGAACCATATACAAGAATTTTTGCAAAAATCTTCTTTGAACACATTTCTCATACATTGTTCGAATTCTTTCAATATATTCCTTATTCTTTTCTGCATATAGGCACCTTCTTCCACTTCTTTTTGATAATTTGATTATAACAATCGTAGAAATAAAATACAAGGCGTCAAATAGCATAGTACTCTCAAACCAACCCAAACACCCGCAACGCATTACTCTCCGTCACAGCCACAACCTCCTCGCAGCTGACACCTTTCAACTCCGCGATCGTCTTCACAACCTCCGGCAGATACAGCGAGCTGTTTCGTTTTCCACGGTTCGGCACAGGAGCCATATACGGGCAGTCGGTTTCCAGCAGAATCTGATTCAGTGGTGCATACTCCACCACTTCTTTCAGCTTCCGGGAATTTTTAAATGTGATTACTCCGCCTATTCCCAGATAAAGTCCCATGTTCAGATACTCTCTTGCAATTTCTTTACTATATGAAAAACAATGAATAATTCCACCATACATTCCGTCCTTCATATATTCTTTCACAATATTCAACGTATCCTCCGCGGCATCGCGGCTATGAATCATAAACGGAAGCTTTTTCTCGCGGGCAATGTCCATCTGCTGGCGGAAAACCTTCTGCTGAAGAAGATGCTCCTCTTTTTCCTTATGCCAGTAATAATCCAAGCCGATCTCACCCACTGCCACAGTTTTTTTCCATGTCGCAATATCTACGGATCTCATCCAGAACAGCTACATCCACCTTATCCGCATCATCCGGATGCACACCCACGGCGCCGTAAACGGAAGGATATTTCTCCACCAGGTCATAAACTCTGTCAAAAATGTCCCACAGAAGCACACACATCCACAATATGCCCGATCCCATTCTCCTGCATACTATCCAGCATGGCAAAACGATCTTCGTCAAAAGCCTCATCATCATAATGGGCATGAGTATCAAAAATCATCCCTTTATCCACAGTCATCTCATCTCCCACAGATACTTTTCCACCTTTCAGCACTCTTGTAAACACACCTTCCCGGGGCATGATGCACTCACCCATCTTCTGAAAAATAGCACAGCCATTGTGGCACTCCTTTCCGATCTGAGTCAGCTCCAGCACAACTTCGCCACAGCGAAATCTGGTTCCAACCGGAAGCTTCGCAAAATCAATCCCCTCCACAACCAGATTCTCACCAAAAGCACCATCCTCAACCTCTGCACCCTTTGCACGGAACGCATTGATCTTTTCACTGGAAAGAAGACTCACCTGCCGGTGCCACTTCCCCGGCATGAGCATCCCCCCTCAAGTCCCCCAGTCCTCCACAAAAAACCGCAGACCCCCACATTTCTCTTCTGAGTCCCCTTCTTCTCACTGATACAAACCGCAAGTACTTTTCCCATAGCAAACTCCTATTAATCACACATCATTACCAAATTTATTCCTATATCACACCAGCAATATTGATTTCTAAACCTACCACATGTAACTCTCAAGCCTCAGGAATTATGAATCGCTGGAGATGAATTTTAATCATAAAACCTACCACATCCAACAGCCAGCCCAACGGAGGCAGGGCCAGTACGGTGACGTTAGCGGAGCGGCCGTCGAGAGGCGAGTATAGCTGCTGCCACCGAGCGCTGTTTGATGCCGCAGGCGAGTTGGCGCGAATGGCAGCAAATCAGCGACGCAGCCGAACAGGCCGCGCAGCGTGTCACCGTACTGGCCCTGCCTCCGTTGGGCGTCCGTTCGTTAGTCTAAGTATACACCACACACTACCGTCCGCATTCTCCAGCATCGCCGGTCAAAATCTCAATCCCATGCCCCAACGCCTCAATAATAACCTCCAGGCACTCCCTGACAGCCTTAGGGCTCCCCGGCAGATTAACGATCAGCGTTCCCTTCCGGATCCCAGCCGTAGCCCGGCTCAGCATCGCCCGCTTCGTGATCGTCAGACTAAACGCCCGCATCGCCTCCGGAATCCCCGGCACACGCCGCTCGATCACATCCTCCGTAGCCTCCGGCGTCACATCCCTCTGAGAAAACCCGGTACCACCCGTAGTCAGGATCAGCTCCGCAAGCCCCAGATCTGCGATCTCAGCCATCCGGCTCCCAAGCATCCCACGGTCATCCGGCAAAACATCCACAGAAACAACCTCATACCCGGCCGCCTCCATAATCTCCTTCACAGCAGGACCACTAAGATCCTCACGCTCTCCTCTGTACCCCTTATCACTAGAAGTGATCACAGCAACTCTCTTCATCACTCAACCTCCGATCTGAGCCATACAAAGCTTCTCCGTCTTATCATCCTTCTGTTTCTCCAGACCTCCGCCAAAAACATGCCCGTCCGGTTTCTCCACCAGAGCCTCCAGAATCACAGCCTTCAGCTCCTCATCCGAACCACCATTACGGATCACCTCACGAAGATCCTGCCCCGCCGCATACTGCAGACATGTCTTCAAAAATCCCTGAGAAGTCAGCCGGATCCGGTTACACTCCCCACAGAATTTATGGCTCACCGCACTGATAAATCCAATCTTCCCAGAAAAACCATCCACCTCATAATAATGACACGGGCCCATTCCCCAGCGGCTCCCCCACATACGGCGAAAACGGGGAAGTTCTCCCCCAAGGATCCCTAGCAGCTCCTCTTCCGATACCCCATGAAATTCTTTTCCCATTCCAATAGGCATCATCTCAATAAACCGCACATGCACCTTATGGTCCCTGGCCAGAAACGCCACCTTACAAAGATCCTGATCCGGAATCCCAAGAGGCACACAATTGATCTTCAGTGAAATCTCCGGATACTTCATTGCCTCCGAAATCCCTTCCACGTCCGCCCCAGTTCATCCCGCCGCGTGATCCTCCTGCTGCAGGCTCATCCAGCGTATCAAGGCTGATATTCAATCCGTCCAGCCCCGCCCGGCAAAATCACTCATCTGGTCTTTCAGAAGCACACCATTTGTAGTCAGAGTCACCTTCTCGATCCCCGGCATATTTTTCAGTTTTTCCACCAGCTGAGGCATCCGTGGCCGTACAAGCGGTTCCCCGCCGGTCAGCTTGATCTTCCGGATACCCAGCTCTGCCATCACCCGGCAGATCCTCAAAATTTCCTCTTCCTGCAAAATGAGGGAGCGCTCCACATGCTGCACTCCCTCTTCCGGCATACAATAAATACACCGCAAATTACATCTGTCAGTTACGGAAATCCTGAGATAATCAATATTTCTTCCGCACCTGTCTATCATTATTTTTCCTCAAAACGGAAATCTCCGCTTTTGCCTCCTGTTTTTTCTTCCAGATGGATATCAGACATGACCATGCGTTTATCGATTGCCTTACACATATCATAAATGGTCAGAAGCGCCACCTGAACACCTGTCAGCGCCTCCATCTCCACGCCTGTTTTCCCCTCTGTTTTTACCGTACAGAACACACGGATCACTCCCGCATCCTCATCCGTCTCAAAATCCACAGAACACTTCTGGATGGGAAGTGGATGGCACATGGGGATCAGGTCAGAAGTACGCTTCACACCCATGATACCCGCCACACGGGCCACCCCAAGCACATCACCCTTTTTCACATTTCCGCTTTTTACCGCGTCCATGATCTCCGGGCTTACCTGAATGGAACCGGTAGCTGTCGCCGTACGGTGAGTGTCCGGTTTATTGGACACATCCACCATAACAGCATTGCCATTTTCATCAAAATGATTCAGTTTCATATTTAACAGATCTCAGCGCCTGCAGGCATCTCTTTCTCCGGTACCATCAGGGAAAGATTTCCATCTGCATCCTCTGCACAGAGGATCATACCCTCGCTGAGGATTCCTGCAAGTTTGGCAGGTTTCAGGTTTGTAACAACCATAACTTTTTTGCCAACCATTTCCTCTGCGGAATAGTGAGCCTTGATTCCGGATACGATCTGACGAACCTGGCTTCCGATCTTAACCTGGGAGCAGAGAAGTTTTCTGGATTTCTTAACTTCCTCGCAGGCAATGATCTCACCAACCTGGAACTGAAGTTTTTCAAAATCATCAAAAGTGATCTCCGGTTTTGCCTCGATGTCGATCACATCTTTGGCTTCCTCTTTCTCCTCTTTTACTTCTTCCTTTTTCTCTTCTTTCTTCGGATGAAGTTTCTCAACTTTCTCAAGAACCTCTTTCAGGTCAAGTCTTGCAAAAAGGATCTCCGGTTTGTCAGTTTACACGGTTTCCTGACGGATAAAGACCAAACTGCTCCATATCCTCAAGAGTTCTCTCGTTTGCGTTGAGCTGTACAAGAATGCGCTCTGTTGTACGCGGCATAAAAGATTTCAGAAGAGATGCGCCGATGCAGATTCCCTCAACCAGGTTGTAGAGAACCGTTGCAAGACGATCCTGTTTTGTCTCATCCTTTGCAAGTGCCCACGGCATTGTCTCATCGATATATTTGTTGCAACGTTTGAACAGGGAGAATACCTCTGTAATGGCATCTGCAACACGAAGTTTGTCCATTTTTGCGGAAACGTTCTTCGGAACCTGAAGGATGAAATTCTTAAGATCCTCATCAACCGGCTCAGTAACGTTCTTGTTCTCAACGATTCCGTTGAAATATTTATTGGACATGGAGATTGTACGATTTACAAGGTTTCCAAGTGTATTTGCAAGATCGGAATTCAGTCTCTCAACCATCAGATCCCATGTGATGACACCATCATTCTCAAACGGCATCTCGTGGAGTACGAAATAACGGACAGCATCTACACCGAAGAACTCAACAAGCTCATCTGCGTAAATTACATTTCCTTTGGATTTACTCATTTTTCCATCGCCCTGAAGAAGCCACGGATGTCCGAATACCTGTTTCGGAAGCGGAAGATCCAGAGACATCAGGAAGATCGGCCAGTAAATAGTATGGAAACGGATGATATCTTTACCGATAAGGTGAAGATCTGCAGGCCAGTATTTGTTGAATTTCTCACTGCTGTTTCCGTCGCAGTCATAGCCGATACCTGTGATATAGTTTGTCAGGGCATCCAGCCATACATAAACAACATGCTTCGGGTCAAAATCTACCGGAATTCCCCATTTGAAGGATGTTCTGGATACACAGAGATCCTGAAGTCCCGGAAGAAGGAAGTTGTTCATCATCTCATTTTTACGGGACTCCGGCTGGATGAAATCCGGATGTGTGTTGATATAGTCAATAAGTTTATCTGCATATTTGCTCATTTTGAAGAAATATGCCTCTTCTTTAGCAGGTACGCATGGACGTCCGCAGTCCGGGCATTTACCGTCTACAAGCTGAGACTCTGTGAAGAAAGACTCGCATGGGGTACAGTACATTCCCTCATAATGACCTTTGTAGATATCTCCCTTTGCATACATTTTTTTGAAGATCTTTTTGACCTGCTCTTCATGGTCTTTATCTGTTGTACGGATAAATTTATCATAGGATGTGTTCATCAGATCCCAGATACGTTTGATCTCACCGGAAACGTTATCTACGAATTCCTTCGGTGTAACACCAGCTTCCTCGGCCTTCAGCTCGATCTTCTGGCCATGCTCATCAGTACCTGTCTGGAAATATACGTCATATCCCTGCTGTCTCTTAAAACGTGCGATGGCAATCTGCAAGAACAACCTCATAAGTATTTCCGATATGCGGTTTACCGGATGTGTACGCAATGGCAGTGCTGATATAATATCTCTGCTTTTCCATTTTTCTTTCCTCCATAATATAAAAAATAATTGTATGCTTACTCATAACTGACTGAAAGTATATTCAGCCAAAACAGGAAAAATCCTGTCGATGCCATTGGAAGAATTACAATGTAATTTCCTGTGACATAAAAACGTCTTCTCATACCACTTGCGATATGAGAAGACGAGTTATTACCCGTGTTACCACTTCTGTTCGTTCCTGCCTCGCGGCAAAAACCTCATCAGGTACAGCAAACTCTATACCCTTCCGCTATAACAGGCGGTCCTGTCACTGCCTGCCGGTGTCCATTAAACGGGACATTCGCATTCCGCTTATCGCATTCAAACCGGGTCAGCAATGCCTCTCTGAAGCCATCTTCCATCTGCGCCTGCACATCCCTCTCAGTCTCGGAACTCTTGCACAAAAATGAATCTTCACATTTCACTCTGCTGCATATCCATAAACGCAATCGCTTCATAATCTGCGTTCAAAAAAAGTCCTCCGGGGATTTCCCTGTAGTGTGGTGTACACATGTACTCTCTTCTTCCACGAGTTTTCCATATGAGAAAATCGTAACACATTTCCAGTGGTTTGTAAACGGGGAAATATTAATTTACGGTTACTTTACATTTCACAGTTTTGGTTCCGGATTTCACGGTGATCACTGCAGTTCCTTTTGCTTTTGCGGTGATCTTGCCGTTGGAAGCTACAACTGCTACGGATGTTTTGCTGGATGTATAAGTTACTTTTTCCTGGCTTGTTACCGGAGCGAGAACTGGCTGTAATACCCTGCTCTGGCCTTTCTTTAAAGTTACTCCTGCCGGGATTCCGGAGATTTTTGTTGTTTTTACAGTTGTCGGCTGAACAGTAACTTTCACTGTTTTCTTAAGACCACTCTTTAATGTGATCGTAATCGTTGCAGTTCCCTTCAATGCACCGGCTGTAACTGTGCTGGTTCCATTCGTTTTTCCGGATACTGTGACAACCTTTGTATTACTGGATTTCCAGGAAACGATGGAGTCACCGCTTTTCAGGCCGGAAACTTTCAGCACTGTCGTTTTCTGTTTTGTCTTTAAGAGAAGTGAAGTTACGGAAGTTTTCATATATGGTGTTAATTTCTTTCCATAATCTCTGGTCTCTGTTTTCTGACAGGTATCGCAGATACGTGTCTGAACTTCCGGTTTGAATACTGTTGCTGCTGTTTTTGTAGTCCATGCTGTAAAGCTGTGGCCAATTGCAGGAATTTCTTTCTGCTCGCCAAGGATCTTTTTGCAGACACTGCAGTACGGAATTTCCATTCCTTCTTTTTCACAGGTAGCTGCTTTTATCACAAGCATTGTTTCTGTATGACCCAATGCCGGAATCTCCTGCTGCTCTTTCAGAGTTTTTCCGCAGGCTGTACAATGGCTTCCTTCCGTTTTTCCTGGTGTTTCACAGGTTGGCTCTACTGCCTTATCTGTAACCGCTTCTTTATGACCGGTTGCCGGAACTTCTTTCTGTTCCTTCAGTATTTTACCGCAGATAAAACAATGACTTCCTGCCGTTTTTCCTGCCTCCTCGCAGGTCGCTGCTACTGCCGGATCAATGGTTTCTGTATGGCCAAGAGCCGGAATTTCTTTCTGCTCTTTCAGTACTTTGCCGCAGACGGAACAATGACTTCCTTCCGTTTTTCCTGGTGTTTCACAGGTGGCGGCTGTTGCCTCATCGGTTACTTTTTCTGTGTGTCCGGTTGGCGCAATTTTTTTCCTGTTCTTTCAGTACTTTGCCGCAGGTCTGGCAATGGCTGCCTTCGGTCTTTCCGGATTCTTCGCAGGTTGGAGCTACGGCTTTATCGATCACTGCTTTATGATCTGTTACCGGAAGCTCTTTATGGCTGTTCAGAATTTTGTGGCAGGTGCTGCAGTATACCAGGGCATTTCCCGGTTCCTGACAGGTCGCTGCTTTTGTTACCATTTCCGCTTCTTTGTGTCCCTGTGCCGGAATTTCCTTCTGGGCTTTCAGGATCTTATCGCAGATCTTACAATGACTTCCCTCAGTTTTTCCTGCTGTTTCACAGGTGGCTTCTATGGCCTTATCAATGACTTCTTTATGTCCAAGAGATGGCGTTTCTTTCTGAACTCTCAGTACTTTACCGCAGACTGCACAATGGCTTCCTTCGGTTTTTCCTGATTCTTCACAGGTTGCTGCTACTGCCTCATCGGTCACTTCCTGATGCTCGATCATCGGAAGTTTTTTCTGTTTTTGTTTCTTTGCAGTTTGTACAGGTGTAGCTCTGCTCACCTTCTTCGGTACAGGTTGCTTCTTTGACGGTTTCTCCTGCTTCCCAGTTATGACCGGTTGCCGGGATTATTTTCTGCTCTTCTAATATCTTCACCGCAGACGGAGCAATGGATTCCCTCAGTTTTTTCCATCTTCGGTACAGGTTGGTACTACAGGATCAACCGTTATCGGATCATGGCCTGTCGCCGGAATTTCTTTCTTATCGGTCAGGATCTTTATGACAGGTGCTGCAAAATACCATCGCATTTCCTGGCTCTGTACAGGTTGCGGCTTGGTTACTACTTCGACTTCTGTATGTGGAGATGCCTCAATCTCCTCCTGGGATTCAAACACTTTACCGCAGACAGAACAATGGCTTCCTGCTGTTTTTCCTGGTTTCTCACAGGTTGCATCTTCTGCTTTATCGTCCACGATCGTATGGCCGGTTGCCGGAATTTCTTTTTTCATCCGTCAGGATTCTCTTACAGCTGCTGCAGTATACCAGGGCATTTCCCGGTTCTTCACAGGTCGCTACTTTTGGTTACTACTTCTACTTCTGTATGAGCAAGACGTGGAATTCCCTTTCGTGGTTCCAGGACTTTCTGGCATACAGAACAGTAGCTTCCGCCTGTCCATCCCATGGATTCACAGGTTGGTGCGATCTCTGCATCGGCTACTTTTCTGTGGCCGGTTGCCGGAATCTTTTTGTGATAATTTAAAACTTTCTCGCAGGTACTGCAATATACAAGAATGTTTCCTGTCTCTTCGCAGGTTGCTTCTTTTGTTATGATCTCAGCTTCTTTATGACCCAGTGCCGGAATCTCTTTCTGGGCCTTTAAAACTTTCTCGCAGGTCTTACAGTGGCTTCCCTCTGTTTTTCCTGTTTTCTCACAAGTCGGGTCTACGGCCTCGTCGATTACTTCTTTATGACCGGTTGCCGGAACTTCTTCCTGCGCTTTTATAATTTCGTTGCATACAGAACAGCGGATTCCTGCTGTTTTTCCTGCTTCCTCACAGGTCGGTGCTATAGCTTCATCGATCACCTCTGTATGACCCAGGGCAGGGATTTTTTTCTGTTTTGGTTCCCTGGCATTTTGTACAGGTGTAACCCTTCTCGCCTTCCTCTGTGCAGGTTGGATCTCGAAGGATTTCTCCCTCTTTCCAGTCATGGCCGGTTGCAGGGATCACTTTCTGGAACTCAAGGATCTTTCCGCAGACAGAACAGTGTTTTCCTTCTGTTTTTCCATCTTCGGTACAGGTTGGCTCTACGGCCTTATCTGCTACCTCGGTATGGCCTGTTGCGGGATTTCCTTTTTATCAGTAAGAATCTTATGGCAGGTGCTGCAGTATACCATTGCGTTTCCTGATTCTTCACAGGTTGCTGCCCTGGTTACCAATTCTACTTCTGTGTGACCAGTTGCTGGAATCTCTTCCTGTTCTTTTTAAGATCTTTCCACAGATCTCGCAGTTGGGTTCCTTCGGTTTTTCCTGCTGTTTCGCAGGTCGCTTCTATTCTTTCATCTGTTACCTCGGCATGTCCACGAGCCGGGATCTCTTCCTGTGCCTGGAATACGAAATCGCATCTGGAGCAGTGGCTTCCCTCGGTCTTTCCAGGTGTTTCACAGGTCGGGTCTATGGCTTCATCCTTTACTTTCTCATGGCCTAAAGCGGAAATACTTTCTGTCATGGTGTTTCCACAGTTCATACAGATCAGTGTACGCTCGCCATCTTCGGTACAGGTTGCTTCTTTTGTAATTTCTTTTTCTGTCCAGCTATGTCCTGTCGGAGGAATTTCCTGCTGCGTCTGAAAAACAAATCCACATTCAGAACAATGGCTTCCTTCGGTTTTTCCCGGCGTCTCGCAGGTCGGTGCTACATATGCATCTTCAACTATCGTATGTCCGGTAGCCGGAATTTCTTCCTGGGCTTTGAGCACAGTACCACAGACAGAGCAATGGCTTCCCTCGGTTTTTCCTGCTGTTTCACAGGTCGCTGCTACACCTTCATCAATCACCACATTATGTTCCTGAAGCGGAATCTCTTCTTCATAAAACTCTCCGCAAAGACTGCAGATCATCTTTTTCAGGCCGGTTTCTGTGCAGGATGCCGGATGTATGATCGTTTCTTCATAAGAATGGTCGTGGTTCGGATCATAATTATAGTACACCGTTGCATGGTTAATATCATCTTCTGTTAAACCATATTTATCCCATTCTGCCTTTGAGCCGGTGTATCGGATCGCGGAAAGGCCACTGCACTCTGCAAAAGCGGTGTTTGCAATATCAGTTACCGTATTCGGGATTGTGATAATATTAAGATTCTCACATGATTTAAACGCATTCTGGTTGATATCAGTTACACTTTCCGGTATTTCAATTCTTCTGATACCGGAGCAATACTCAAATGTGTTATCACTGATTTCTGTAAGCTTCTCTGAAAGTTTCACAGTTTCAAGACTGGAACAACCGGAAAATGCACTGCTTCCAATGTTGCTGACTTTGTCCGGAACTGTAATTTCTTTTAAGCTGCTACAGGAAGCAAATGTTCCACTTCCAATATTTTTCAACACAGCTGGAAGTATTACTTTTTCCAGCGAAGAACACCTTTCAAACGCATTATCACCAATGTTTCTTACATTTTCCGGTATCACAATTTCCTTCAACGCCGTACAATTGGAAAATGTCCCTTCCTGTATATTGATAATACCGCCCGGTAATTCAATACCTGTCAGACTGCTGCAGTTCTGAAATGCTCTCTGATCAATCTCTGTTACTGTTTCAGGGATTGTAACAGTTTTAAGACTTTCGCAGGTATTAAACAGATATTCTGGAAGAGTTGTAACACCTTCCGGAATTGTGATCGAAGTGATTTTTTTGCAATCCCCAAAAGTCTCTGCTCCAAGTTCCTTCAGATCTTTTGGCAGTGTCAGTTCAACAAGATTTTCACAGCCATAAAAACGCTTGCCTTCTTATGTACTTTACATTATCCGGAAGCGTTACACGCTTTAAGTTCCGGCATCCGTCAAAAGTACCTTCCTGAATTTCACTGATTCCCTCCGGAAGTTCCGCTTTTTTTAGTTTACTGCATTCTGCAAAAGTTTCTTTCTCAATTTTTGTAAGGCTTTCAGGAAATATAACCTCTATAAGGTTACTGCAATTCCGGAACGCCTGGCTGGAAATACTTTTAAGTCCTTCCGGCAAACTTATTTCTTCAAGACTTATGCAGCTATAAAATGCATTTGAACCAATATCTGTAACATTTGTAGAAATTGTAACTTTTTCAATATTATTCCATCCTGAAAAAGCAGATTCTCCTATCTCCGTGATCCCATCTTCTACACTTACTTCAAATATGTAATTTTTATAACTGTTCCATGCTCCAGAGTATCACTTTGATTCAATATTGCTCCATCGCCTTTAAATACCAGTTTCCCGTCTTTATACAGAATCCAGCTGATCGAGCCATTATAGCCTGATGCACGGACACTGTTATCTTTGTCAATTGCCTCTGTTCTAGTAGATCCGCAGGATTTACAGGTATATGTCCTTTCTCCTACTTCTGTTGCCGTAGGATATTTGGTTATTTTTCCTTCGTCCCAGCTGTGGCCGGTTGCCGGAATTTCTTCTGTTTTTGTTTTCTGGCATCTTGTACAGGTGTATTTTTTCTCACCTTTCTCTGTACAGGTTGCAGGAGTGACTTCACTCTCTTCCCAGTCATGTCCCAGCGCCGGGAAAAGTTCCAGCTGTTCCTGAAGGATTTTTCCACATACAGAACAATGACTTCCTTCAGTCTTTCCATTTTCTTCACAGGTCGCCTCTATCGCTTCGTCTTTTACCACTGTGTGTCCGGCAGGTGGAACTTCTTCCTGTTCTTTCAGGATCTCATTACATACAGAACAGTGACTTCCTTCTGTCTTTCCACTTTTCTTCACAGGTCGGTGCTACTGCCTCGTCAATAACCTCTTTTATGTCCGGCAGCCGGAATTTCCTCTTTATAGGAATCTCCGCAAAGACTGCATACCATCTTCTGGAGGCCTTTTTTCTGTACATGTGCTTGCTTCTATGACATGTGGTTCATAAGAATGTTCATGGTTTGGATCGTAATTATAATAAACAGTTGCGTTGTGAATATTGCTGCTCGTTAAACCAAGCTTATCCCATTCTTCTTTTGAACCGGTAAATCTGATAACTGAAAGACCCCAGCTGGAATTAAGAGCCTCTTTACTGATACTTGTTACAGTATTCGGTATAAGAAGAATACTGTTTCCAGCTTCCGAAAAACTGTCTTTTCCTATACTTGTAATTCCTTCCGGTATTGTAACTTCTTCAAGGTGATGGCATCCCATAAACATGCCCTCTGTAATACCGGAAATGTTTTTTGATAATGTTACTTTTCTGAGTTTATGGCACTGACCGAATATTTTTTCCCCAATATTTTTAATGCTGTCTGGCAGCACAATTTCTTTCAGTTCTTCACAATAATAAAATGCCATATCTCCAAGGCTCTCTACACCGTCCGAAATTGTCGCAGTTTCCAGCACTACGCACCCATCAAAAGCTTCTGCACCAATACTTTTTACACTGCCTGGAATATTAATGGACTGAAGACTGCTGCAATTACCAAATACATTGTCTCCGATCGTTTTTACATTGTCCGGAATATTAATGGACTGAAGACTGCTACAGTGGGAAAATGCACCATTTCCAATATTCTCTATGCTGTCTGACAACGTAACTTTCTGAAGATTTGTACAACCATCAAATAACCCTACCGGTATATCCGTAACTTCAGCTGACAGTACAACCTCCGACAAACTGCTGCAATTACCAAACGCTTCTGTTCCAATACTTTTTACTTTATCTGGTATTGTTATTTCTTCCAGAGACTAACATTGATAAAAAGCATACTGGTCAATATTCCTTACATTATTCGGAATATTAACAGATCTCAGGCTGATGCAGCCATAAAATGTATATTGTTCTATATTGGTAATGTTTTCCGGAAGAACAAGTTCTGATATTTTTTTACAGCCCCAAAATGCTCTTTCTCCGATTCTCGTTACTGTATTCGGAATATTAACACTTTCCAGACTGATACAGTCCTCAAATGTATAGCCTGGAATTGTATATATTTTTTCAGGAATATTTACTTTCGTAAGTTTTTTGCATCCGTAAAAAACGTTTGTCCCCATACTTGACAGACTTTCCGGCAACACAACTTCTGTAAGATTTTCGCAATTCTCAAACTCACCATTTCCAATACTTGCCAGTCCCTCTGGAAGTGTTACACTTGTCAGACCGCTGCATTCCCAGAAAACGCCCCAGTCCATTGTCGCAACTTTATCCGGGATTTTAACGCTCTGCAGTTTCGTACAATATGCAAAAGCCTGCTCCCCAATTGTTATAATACTGTCCGGCAGATCAATGCTGGTAAGACTCACACATTTTGTAAACATGCATTCCGGAATTGCTTTAAGATTTTTCGATAATGTTACATGCTCCAGACTTGTACATTCCTCAAACAGTTTTCTTCCAACTTCTACAACGCTGTCTGCAATTGTAACGTTTTCAAGAATGCCACATCCGAAAAAGCATAATCGCCAATATATGTAATTCCATCTTCCACTGTCAGACTTGTTATCTGGCTCTTGTAACTGTTCCATGGTACCGATGTTTCACTATAATATGGAGGTACCAGACCATTTCCTGAAATTACCAGCTCTCCGTCCTCATATAAAGTCCATGTAACATTATCATTTACAGCTCCACTGGCCGTAACACTCTTCGCAGTCTGCGTATCTACAGAATCTGCACTCTCCCCATCCGAAAACACATCAATCGCAGCTGCATCCGTTTCCTCTTTTTCCAGAGAGTCACCTCCCTGCATATCCTGCTGAAGTTCTTCTTCATTGGATATCTCATCTGAGATATCATTCTGTCCTGAGCTTCCATCAGGAGCTACATCCGCAATATTATTCTGTTCTGCATTCCATCAGATGCCGCCTCTGAGATATCTCCCTCGCACTGCATTCCCACCAGACGCTGCATCCGCAGTATCACCCTGCGCCATACTTACATCAGATGTCCTCTCTGCAATATCCTCTTGCGCCGCACCTTCGTCAAAATTCCCATCTGCTTCTGCAGATGCCGCACTGGCATTTCCAGCCTCCAGTTGTCCTGCTTCCCCATCTGCTATCCCTCCGGAACTGTCCGTCAGAACCCCCGGATCATCAAAAGCAAAAACCTCTGTCGGAGCCGCAGACAAGACCATCACAGATGACAGCATAACTGCCAGAACCTGTTTCAATTTCATTCCCCATCCTCCTGTCTTTTGTCCAATAAAGCGGACATTCACATTCCGCTCTGCTACATGTATATGAACGCAAACACTTCATAACTTACGTTCACACTCTATATCACAATTCTACCCTACATCCCCAAATAAAGCAAAGCCAAACCAGGCATTTCCGGCAGATTTGGCACTACTGCTGATTGTTTCTGCGAGAATTTATCTAATTTTTTCAACAGTGTAAATCCCTTCCGACGTAAGTTGATCCTGTCCGGAAGCCAGTTCCATATCCCTGGAACATTCCCAAATAATCTCTTATAAGTTAATCAAATATTCATACTACACATTCGGACATAAAAAAAACACACAGCAGTTTTCATTCCTGCCATGTGTCATTAACTATCATTCCAAATCTACATCCAGATCAGATAGATATCGCCATCCAAATTCCACCTTATCATGCGTTTCATACACTCACATCCGTCTCTGCCTGTACATCCACCGCCAAACCATCCGAAAAGCAATGGTCGTCAACGTCATACCTGCAGCCATGCTCGCCGCAAAAAGGATCGTATAAATCCCGTCCTTCTGAAAATTCGCCCAGTTCTTCATCATCATCCAGTTCATAGTACGATACAATGCCGCCCCCGGAATCAACGGAATCGTAGCAGAAACCAGAAAAACCGTAACCGGCGTCTTGTGAACCCTCGCCATACACTCCGCATACAAAGTAATCGCCACCGTTGACCAGAAACCACAGACATATGGACTGGGAGTCACAAACTCCACCGCCAGATAAAACCGCCCAGGACAAACAGCCCCCCAGAGCCGCAAACCACAATTTTTTACCATGTATATTAAACAACGCCGCAAAACCAAGCGACCCTGTAAAGGATACAATCAGCTGTATGATCTCTCTCATATTTTTCCTCCATATTCATGGACACACCGTTGTCTCTGTTACCGTTCTTCGCCATGATCACATTTCTGCCTGAACCCCCTCAGAACAACAGATTCGCCGCTGTAAAACCAAGTCCCACAACCAGCGCCAGCAAAATCGACTCCATACACCGGATCAAACCCGTAATCGTATCCCCGGAAAACATATCACGCAGCGAATTAGTAAACGCAATACCCGGAATCAGCAACATAATATTACCAATACTGATCAGATCCGCATGATGCCCCAGCCCGATCAGCACAGTAAGATTGGAAAGGACACCACCCGCTCCACAACACAAAAGCACCGTAAGCAGCGAATTCAGCGCCCCCTTTCACAAAGCCTCAAACAACTTCAACGCAATACCGATCACGCCGAAGCGATCATATCATTAGATCCCCGCCAAAAAAACAGAACGACCCGGAGATCACCGCATAGATCAAAATCTGCGTCCGAAAAGAATATCCCTTTTTATTCCGGATCACATCCAGCCGCCTCTGAATCTCCTCCGGCTTCGGTCGAAACTCACAGATAAATCTGGAAAGCTGATTCAGATCATCCAGCCTCCCCAGATCATTCGCCATCCCCCGGCACCCGCCGCGTCTGCGTACAAATCCCGAAATCCTCACCATAAATCGTCGTCACAATACTGGAAGTAATGGAAAAAAACATCCGCCCGGGAAGCACCATAAGCCAGGCAGATACGACGGATCGTATCCTCAACACGCCCAACTTCAGCACCACAGCAAAGAAGCTGCTCCCCAATCGTCATCGCATAATACAAATACTGCTCCGCCTCATCCCTCGTCATCCGGCACACCTCCCTGTACAACTATTTCATCCCCATCTATTTTAGGACAGCTAAATATCAAAAGCAACCAAGTTCCCCACGTTTAAATATTCATTTCTTCTATATTTCCTCAAAGCAACAAACTCCCAACGCCCATCAAGCCGACAACGAAACACCCAATACCTCTAAGCCAACAGCAAAGCGCCAATACCTCTAAGCCG
>ENA-OQAR01000016-OQAR01000016.1-human-gut-metagenome-genome-assembly--contig:-NODE-16-length-34635-cov-3.278051_pt1 | contig 34635 bp, 48 predicted proteins | sample MGYA00242738_ERZ504533 | MGnify/ENA primary metagenome ERZ504533 (study PRJEB26092, sample SAMD00036276) | human gut metagenome | host: Homo sapiens | study: EMG produced TPA metagenomics assembly of... | reverse complement strand
GGCTTCGGTTTCATCATGAAACTGGAGGAACCGGTGTCACCGGGGGATACGGCTCCGCCGGTGGCTCATCAAATTCTCCGGAAATATTCCGATAGAAAACTGCCATGCAGGTTTCTATATAAGGCACCAGCCAGATCAGTGCCAGATAAAGCGTAAACATGGAAAAAATAATCCACGGTATAAAACTTAAGAGCATTTTCAAATACTCCCAGTAGTGCCCCTTCATAAGTTTCGCACTTGCTTTCAGTGCCTGTGTTCCTTTCATGTCCGGATTATCGGACAGAATATAATAACTCATGGTGAAAGGCATGGCTATCAGCAGGTTCAGCCCAAACCCGAGAAGTGTCAGCAGCATATAAGTCACTGCCCAGTTCATCTGCTCTTCCACTGTATTTCCCATATCGCTTGTGAACGAAAACCACGCCAGTGGAAGTGATGTCACCAGATTGATCAGTGCCAGCACAAAGGATGCCACGATCACATGGTCTGGCTGGTGGCTGAAAAAGTACAGAAGATCTCCAAAAGAATATGCTTCCCTTCTGGAAATATTCAGGTAGATCCGGTAAAGTCCTGCGGAAAAAACGCAGATCACCAGCGAAAGGATAAAGCTGAATACTTCTCCTCCGATGATCGCGTACGCGGAATCTCCCGGAAAAAGTGCTGTGGAAATGTAGCTTGAAACCACACTCATCGCCGCAACCGCAATACTGCCGATCACCGGAACCGTAAAATTACCAGTCAGCGTTTCCCTTGCAAGCTTCTTACAGCCCTTCAGATTTTTCTCATAAAAATTCTCTCCTTATGAACGGCCACATCTTTCCGGCGGACAGCCCGAATGCACGCACCGTTCCGTTATAGAAGGCGGAGACTTATACCAAGCCTCCGCCCCGTCATTTCTCATTTTCGCTCTGGCATATCCTGCTGCTTATGCTGCATAACTGCACGCCAGATCATTTTTCTGCAATGTCAAACGGATATTCGCAATTCGCAATCCGCATTCACTACGCAGCTCTACACCGATTAACTGCTTCGCAGTTTATCCGGTTAATCTGCAAGATTAAACGCATCATGTACCGCATTCATGGCACGTACGCCATCTTTCTCATTGATGAGAACAGTCACACGGATCTCAGATGTCGCGATCATATTGATGTTCACGCCCTCATTATAAAAGGCTCTCGAACATTTTTTTGCGGCAACACCCGGATTACTCATCATACCAGCTCCCACGATGGAAAGTTTGGCGATGTTTTTCTCCGCATGAAGCTCATCATAGCCGATGCGTGCCTGGTTGGATTCCAGGACTGCCATTGCATCGTCCAGATCATTTTTATCAACAGTAAAGGAAATATCCTTGGTTCCGGCACGGCCGATAGACTGAAGGATCATATCCACATTGATATTTTTCTTGGCCAGGGTATCAAAAAGCTTAAATGCTACTCCTGGTGAATCTTTAAGTCCGATCACAGCAATACGTACTGCATCTGTATCCAGAGCAACACCGCTGATCAGCATTCTCTCCACTGTTACTTCCTCCTTTACCACAGTTCCTTCGCTGTTGTTGAGACTGGAACGTACCACCAGCGGTACACCGTATTTCTTCGCCATCTCCACAGAACGGTTATGAAGCACTCCCGCACCCAGAGTTGCCAGATCCAGCATCTCATCGTAAGTGATCTCCTTAAGCTTGCGGGCTTTCGGAACCTTACGGGGGGTCAGCAGTATAAAACGCCATCCACATCGGTATAGATCTCACAGGCATCTGCATGAAGCGCTGCTGCAAGAGCTACGGCTGTGGTATCCGAACCTCCACGGCCAAGTGTGGTGTAATCATTATATTTATCAATGCCCTGGAATCCTGTAACCACAACAATTCTGCGGTTATCCAGTTCTCTGCGGATACGTGCGGCATCGATCTTTTTCAGACGGGCACTGCTGTGTGCGCTTGTTGTGTGCATAGCCACCTGAAATGCATTCAGGGAAACTGACGGTACTCCCAGGCTGTCCATAGCCATGGCCATCAGTGCTACCGACATCTGTTCTCCGATGGTAAAAAGCATATCCATCTCACGTTTCGGAGGTTTGTCGTTGATATCTTTCGCCATGGTGATCAGCTCATCGGTATATTTACCCATTGCGGAAAGCACGACCACCACGTCGTTTCCTTTTTTATAATCTTCGATACATCTTCTGGCAACATTAAAGATACGCTCTTTGTTTGCCACAGAAGTACCGCCGATTTTTTTACGATTAACATGTTCTTATTTCTCCTCAGGCATCAATCCTTCACGCGGATCATTGCCAGTACTTTTCCGGTAAGCTTACTGATCTTCTCTTTTATATTCAGCCTGCTTCATCACCGGTGTGATAAATCCGAATTCGTCCGGAAGGTCATCCGGCTCGATAGTCTGTACATCACCGAAAGCTTTTTCTACTTCGTCCATAGTAGTATCAGACACACGTACAAAGAAGCGTCCCTCTACGTCATCCACATCCATAAGCTCCAGGGCATGGCTGTTCCAGTTTGTCATGATATTTCTGTGGAGATGTTTTGCCTCATCCACAACATCCGCAACAACAGCACTTGCGGTCGGAAGTTTACCTGCTCCGCTTCCGTAGAACATGGCGTCTCCGAGAACATTTCCGTGTACAAATACTGCGTTGAATACATCATTTACACTGTAGAGCGGGCTCTCCTGTCCTACCAGGAACGGCGCTACCATCGCATAGAAGGAATCTCCAACTCTGCGGCTTGTGGCAAGAAGTTTAATGGTCATGCCAAGTTCTTTCGCATATTCCATGTCTGCCGGTGTGATCTTTGTGATTCCTTCTGTATAAATATTCTCGTAATTCAGGAATTTTCCGTATGCAAGTGAGGAAAGGATCGCGATCTTGCGGCATGCGTCAGCGCCCTCTACATCTGCAGTCGGATCTGCCTCAGCGTAACCCTTCGCCTGGGCTTCTTTCAGAACTGTGTCAAAATCACAATTCTCCGTGCTCATCTTATAAAGCATGTAGTTGGTTGTTCCGTTAAGGATTCCTGTGATCTCATCGATCTCATCTGCTGTCAGTGAGGAATTCAGTGCGCGGATGATCGGGATACCGCCGCCACAGCTTGCCTCAAAAAGGAAGTTGATATTTTTTTTCTCTGGCGATCTCCATAAGCTCGGAACCATGTTTGGCTACCAGGGCCTTATTGGATGTGCTTACACTCTTTCCTGCCTGAAGAGCTCTTTTTACAAAGGTATAAGCAGGCTCGATCCCGCCCATAACCTCAACGACAATATCCACTTCTGGATCGTTTACGATCACTTCATAATCATGAACCAGAACTTTCTCAACCGGATCTCCCGGAAAATCTCTTAAATCGAGAACGTATTTGATGTTGATCTCATCTCCGGCTCTTTTGTTAATGCTCTCATGATTGGTGTTGATTACTTCAACAACTCCGCTTCCTACTGTACCGTAGCCTAATACTGCTATGTTTATCATATGCTTACTCCCTGCCTAAAATTTTCAAATAGTGTATACCGTCTCTCTGTTCAATATCCTCCACCATAGCTTCTGCGTCGCCTTCTCCCGGAAGGATGTCAACGCTCAGCGTCAGTGTTGCAACTCCGTTAATGGGAATACTCTGATGTATGGTCAGGATATTACCGTGAAAACGGGCAATCGTCTGCAGCACCATTGATAAAAGTCCCGGCTCGTCGTCCATCTGAATGATAAAGGTGATGGTCTTTCCCCTGGTCTCCTCGTGGAAAGGAAAAATATCGTCCTTATATTTGTAAAAAGAGCTACGGCTGATCCCGGTCTTTTCAGCAGCTTCCTGAACAGTAGCCACACGGTTGGATTCCAGCAGCCTCTTGGCCTCAACAACCTTAAGAAGTACTTCCGGCACTGCCCTCTCTCTTACTACATAGTATTTTTTCTTCTCAACCTGTTTCTGCATAGCAACCTCTCTAGTTGCTGTTCACATTGTGTGCAGCAACCTTTCTGTCCGTTTCATAAAGACAAGTGTTTTTTGTACAAAAAGATATATTATCATAATAAAAAGAAACTCCACAAGCGATTTTTTGCCTGCGGAGTCCTTTTTCTCTGTCTTTTATGGGGTTCCGTGACAGTAATGTTATTCTTTCTTTTTTCGCCAGCGCGATCCATTTCAGGTATGCATTGATAAAGATGTCAATACCACCGTCCAGAACTGCGTCAACATTACCGGTTTCTTCATTGGTTCTATGGTCTTTTACCATGGTGTATGGCTGCAGGACATAGGAACGGATCTGGTTTCCCCAGCCGATATCTGTCACTTCGCCTCGAATGCCGGAAAGTTTCTCCTCAGCTTCCTGCTGTTTCAGAAGATACAGTTTGGCTTTCAGCATCTGCATGGCCTTGTCCTTGTTCATGTGCTGAGAACGTTCATTCTGGCACTGTACCACGATTCCTGTAGGGAAATGGGTGATACGGATCGCAGAGGATGTCTTGTTGATGTGCTGTCCACCGGCACCGCTGCTTCGGTAGGTATCAATACGGATATCATCATCATTGATCTCAACGTCCAGATCTTTCTTGATATCCGGCATAACATCACAGGATACAAAAGATGTCTGTCTCTTTCCTGCCGCATTAAACGGGGAAATACGTACAAGACGGTGAACACCTTTCTCGGATTTCAGATAACCGTAGGCGTTCTCTCCGTTTACCTGGAAGGTTACGGATTTCACACCGGCCTCATCACCGTCAAGGTAATCCAGTACTTCCAGTGCAAATCCTTTTTTCTCCGCCCATCTGCTGTACATACGGTAAAGCATTCCACACCAGTCGCATGCCTCTGTACCACCGGCTCCTGCGTTCAGCTTAATGATGGCATTCTCTCCGTCATACTCTCCGGAAAGAAGTGTCTTCACACGGATGCTGTCAAAGCTTGCCTGGAATTCGTCCAGCATTTCCTGGATCTCAGGGATGATCTCCGGATCATTCTCCTCATATCCCATCTCGATCATGGTTTCCATATCTTCCATCTGTGTTTCCAGATTATGGTATGTCTCAATATCATCCTTGAGACTCTTTAACTGTTTCATCTTCATCTGAGATACTTCTGCGTTATCCCAGAAATCAGGCGCTTCCATCTCGCGCTCTAATTCTTCGACCTTCTGCTCTTTGTTAGCGAGGTCAAAGTGAATCCCTCACTTCCACTAATGGCTCTGTGTATGTTGCAAGAATACTCTTGAACTGATCTAACTCAACCACAGCTTCACCTTCTTTCTATATATTGATGCAGGAACTCCTGCCTGTCTTATACAATACCATATGGGCCTGAAAATTACAACGAAAACGTGGTTCAGGCATTTCTATTTTATCTGCGACAATTCATAGATATCCCCTCTCCGGTGCTTCAGAAGAGGCAGCTGTTCCCGGACTTTTTTTACCTCCTCCAGGTCCAGTTCCGCAACTTTTACGTCCGGCTTTTCTTCCATTTCCATGAGGACTTTTCCCCAGGGATCCACGGCAATGGAATGGCCCCAGGAATGGTATCCGGCATTCAGGTCTCTGGCAGGTGCGGCCCCGAGGGTGTATACCTGATTGTCCACGGCTCTCTGGCGGAACATCAGCTCCCAATGGAGAGGACCTGTTGTCATATTAAAAGCCGCCGGCACAATGATCACCTCTGCCCCCTGATCCACCATCAGCCTGGCAAGTTCCGGAAAGCGGAAATCATAACAGATGCAAACGCCCATCTTTCCAAATTCTGTGTCAAAAACTGTCACCTGATCTCCCGGTGTCAGGGTATCTGATTCTTTAAAATACTGGCCACCTTTTACATCAATGTCAAAAAGATGCATCTTCCGGTGTTTCCCGATCTGATGCCCGTTTCTGTCAAAAACATAGGATGTGTTGTAAATACGACCGGTTGCGTCTCTCTCCGGCATACTTCCAGCTATGAGATAAATCCCACGTTCTGCTGCCAGCCTGGAACATTTTTTCCCAGGTGTCCCCGCCTTCGGATTCCGCATATTCCGGGAAGTATTTGTTCTCGTAGGGACAGCAGAACATTTCGGGCAGAACTGCCAGGTCGATTCCCTGAAGTTCCGGACTTGCAAGAATTTCTGCTGCCTGAATGATGTTACGGGATTTTTCTGTATATACATGTGTCTGAAGAATTGCTGTTTTTATAACGGCCATATTATCATATCCTTTCTCTGCTCTTATACAAAAATAGCCCCACCATATCATCAGGTGAGACTATTTTTATCTTCATTCTCAGATCTTCGCTGCCTTACGTCCACAGCACTGTTTATATTTCTTGCCGCTTCCGCATGGGCACGGATCGTTCGGATATACTTTATCTTCTTTTCGCTGAACCGGTTTCTTCGGGCCGGCGCTGTCATCTTTGTTTGTACCGGTTACTTTTGCAACCTGCTCACGCTCGATCTTCTGCTCTACATGAACATGATACAGCATACGTACGGTATCTTCCTGAATGGAAGTGATCATGTTGTTGAACATCTCAAATGCGTTCATCTTGTACTCAACAACCGGATCTCTCTGGCCGTATGCCATCAGGCCGATACCCTGACGGAGCATTTCCATGTCGTCGATGTGATCCATCCACTTGCTGTCGATACATTTCAGAAGAACTACTCGCTCAAGCTCACGAAGCTGCTCCGGTTCCGGGAACTCAGCCTCTTTCGCTTCATAAAGCTTCACAGCCTCTTCCTTCACGATATGCTTGATCTCATCTTTCTTATGACCTTTTACCTTCTCTGCAGTCAGAGGGTGGATTGGGATAATCGGAGTGATCGCGGTATTGAACTCATCAAGATCCCACTCAGAAGAATCCATATCATCGGAGAAACACATGTCTGTCATGCTGTCTACGATATCTGTGATCATCTTGTAGATGGCATCACGCATGTTCTCACCGTCAAGTACCTGACGACGCTCCTCGTAGATGATCTCTCTCTGCTCATTGTTAACCTGGTCATAGTCGAGAAGATTTTTACGGATTCCGAAGTTGTTGAACTCAATCTTCTCCTGCGCTTTCTCGATGGCGTTGGAGAGCATCTTATGCTCGATCTGCTCATTCTCCTCAACACCAAGAGATGTGAACACTTTCATCAGTCTCTCGGAACCGAACAGACGCATCAGGTCATCCTCAAGGGAAATGTAGAAACGGGATTCACCCGGATCTCCCTGTCGTCCGGAACGTCCACGGAGCTGGTTATCAATACGTCTTGACTCATGACGCTCAGTACCGATAATCTTCAGACCGCCGGCCTCTCTTGCCACATCGTCAAGCTTGATATCGGTACCACGGCCTGCCATGTTGGTTGCGATGGTAACGGCATCTGCCTGTCCTGCCTGTGCTACGATCTCAGCCTCAAGCTCATGGAACTTGGCATTCAGTACGTTATGCGGGATTCCCTCTCTCTTCAGCATTCTGCTGAGAAGTTCGGAAGTTTCGATGGTAATCGTACCAACAGTACCGGTTGATGTTTTGCGTGAGCTTCCTTAACTGCCTCTACAACGGCATTGAATTTCTCTTTCTTTGTCATGTAAACGGCATCATCAAGGTCTTTACGCTGTACCACACGGTTGGTCGGAATCTCTACAACGTCCATGCCGTAGATATCACGGAACTCTTTCTCCTCGGTAAGGGCCGTACCGGTCATACCGCCTTTTTTTGTCATATTTGTTGAAGAAGTTCTGGAAGGTGATGGTTGCAAGAGTCTTACTCTCTCTTTTAACCTTAACATGCTCTTTCGCCTCAATCGCCTGATGAAGACCATCGGAATAACGACGGCCCGGCATGATACGTCCGGTAAATTCATCGACGATCAGGATCTCGTCATCTTTTACAACGTAATCCTGATCTTTGTGCATCAGGTTATGTGCACGAAGCGCAAGGATAATGTTGTGCTGGATCTCCAGATTCTCCGGATCTGCCAGGTTCTCGATATTAAAGAATTTCTCAACCTTCTTAATACCCTGCTCGGTAAGGTTGACGATCTTATCTTTCTCATTTACAACGAAGTCACCGGTCTCGATAACTTCCTCGCCCATGATGGCTGCCATCTTGGTCATCTCATGGCTGGCCTCACCACGCTCCAGCTGCTGTGCAAGGATATCGCACACCTCATAAAGCTTGGTGGACTTGCCGCTCTGTCCGGAAATGATCAGAGGTGTACGTGCCTCATCGATCAGGACGGAGTCGATCTCATCGATGATACAGTAGTGAAGATCTCTCTGAACAAGCTGTTCTTTATAGATAACCATGTTATCACGAAGGTAATCGAATCCAAGTTCGTTGTTGGTAACGTATGTGATGTCACATCCATATGCCGCACGGCGTTCTTCCGGCTTCATGTCGTTAAGTACCACGCCTACAGTCAGGCCAAGGAACTCATGGACTTTACCCATCCACTCGGCATCTCGTTTAGCCAGGTAGTCGTTGACAGTTACGATGTGGACACCTTTTCCCTCAAGGGCATTCAGGTATGCAGGAAGTGTGGAAACAAGAGTTTTACCTTCACCTGTTTTCATCTCGGCGATACGGCCTGGTGAAGGATGATACCACCGATGATCTGTACACGGTAATGCTCCATTCCAAGCACACGCTTGGCAGCCTCACGTACGGTGGCAAATGCCTCAGGAAGAAGATCATCCAGTGTTTCGCCTTCTGCAAGACGTTTCTTATATTCTCTGGTTTTGTCCCGTAACTGCTCGTCTGTGAGCTGCTGCATCTGGGACTGATAGCTCTCGGTTTTCTCAACCAGCGGCATGATACGCTTTACTTCACGCTGGCTGCGGGTTCCAAATACTTTTGAAAAAACATTCATGTTTCTGCTCCAATCATTTTATTCGAAATAGGACATTTAAGTCTCTTATCTATCCGATTCAGGATCATTCCAGGACACTGTTCGTTCCAATCATCATAATCATTCCAGTTCTCTGTTGATATCCAGATCACATATGGTATATATTCTACCACTTTCCAGTTATAAAAACAATGAACAATTAATTAACAAATCGTGTCCGGAGCTGTTCTTCTGCCCTGAAAAAAAAGCTCCGGGAATCTGCAGATTTTCCACGCAGATTCCCGGAGCTTTTCTCAGTCGTTCAATATTCAGTTTTTATAAAAGATCATTCACCCATGATCTCCTACAGAGACTTCTGCCTAAAACTCCGGCTCGATCAGTCCGTAAGTATTACCTTTACGTTTGTAAACTACGTTCACCTGCTCTGTCTCAGCATTGAAGAATACAAAGAAATTATGTCCAAGAAGCTCCATCTGTACGCATGCATCTTCCGGATACATTGGTTTGATTCCGAATTTCTTGGTACGGATGATCTTAACTTCCTCATCCTCTTCATAATCCTTATCAAGGTATGCTTTCTGGAAGTTTGTGGATTCCTGCTGCTTGTCAACGATCTTGTTCTTGTATTTACGAAGCTGACGCTCAATTACCTCTTCAACCAGATCGATGGATACATACATATCATTGCTTACCTGCTCGGAACGGATAATGTTACCTTTCACAGGGATTGTTACCTCGATCTTCTGGCGATCCTTCTCAACGCTTAAGGTTACTGAAATCTCAGTTTCAGGAGTAAAATACCTTTCAAGTTACCAAGCTTGTCCTCAACAGCTGTTTTAAGTCCTTCTGTTACTGCTATATTCTTTCCACTAATAATAAATTTCATGACTTCCATCCCCTTTGCTGTTTTTATGTTGCTATTATAACACATTAAGTTTGAATTTTAACATCACTTTTTCAAAAAATTTTTACAAAATTTTTTTCTAAATTTATTCAATATATTCCTGCAAAAGGATTTTTTTTGTCATGAATATGCAACTATTCTACTTCATCTCTGCCAGAACTTCAAACGGTATGCTTCCGCCAAAAAATATCCAGTGCACTGCCAACAGTCACGTCCAGTCTTCCCTGTCCTGCCCTTCGAAGTTCCTCAATATCTGCCATGGAGCCGACACCGCCTGCATAAGTTACCGGATGAGCTGTATACTGTCCCAGAAGTTCCGCAAGTTCTGTCTCAACACCATGAGCCTTTCCCTCCACATCCACTGCATGGACCAGAAATTCATCACAGTAACTTCCAAGCTTTTCCATCAGTTCCAGTGTCACGATCTCTTCTGTAAATTTCTGCCAGCGGTCTGTGACAATATAATAGTTACCGTCTTTTTTGCGGCAGCTTAAGTCCAGCACAAGATGTTCTTTTCCTGCTGTATTCCGGATCTTCTCCAGATTTTCCCAGGAGATCACTCCGTTTTTAAACACATAGGAGGTTACGATCACATGGCTGGCACCAGCCTCCAGATACTCTGACGCATTCTCCGGGCAGATACCGCCTCCGATCTGAAGTCCTCTGGGATATCTTTTCAGGGCAAGAAGCGCCTGGGCTTTCGTCGCTTCATAGTTGGGAGAATCTTTTCCGTTCAAAAGGATCACATGACCGCCCTTTAATCCCGCCTTCTTATAAAGCTCTGCATAAAAAGCCGCATCCTGCTCTGACACAAAATTTTCTGCCGCCTGATCACCCTGATCTTTCAGGCTTCCTCCTACGTATCTGTTTTACTTTTCCGTTATGTATATCAATGCATGGTCTGAATTTCATAATCCTGTCCTCCGTTTTCTTTCCATGCACTGATAATAGCATCAGAAGCAGTTTTATGCAATGCTGTGGTAAAATATCTGTAGCACCAGGTTACCTTACAGTTGCTGACCACGAAATAAACAGCAACTCTATCTGCCCTCTACCGCATTTCCTACTGCATTGCCAATATCATCCACCGCATTTCCTACGCCGTCGCCCAGGTCCTTCACACTGTCACCCAGCTCACCGGATACCGTTCCGTCATTTCCGGTTCCGTTGGCATCTGTAGTTCCAGGCGCTGCTGTTGTATTATTTCCATTTCCCGCAGGAGTCACGGTAATATTTCCACCGGCCATCTCATTGTTATCTGTGCCAGAATCTTCAATGATCCCGCCGTTGTCCATCACACCGTCATTATCTGTTTCATCTTCCATAATTCCATTTTCTGTGGCAGTATTTTTCGTTTGTATTTTTTCTTATTTCTCTCATCATTATTTTTCTCGTCCACAGTTTCATCCGCATTATTTACCTCTGTACCACAGGCTGTAAATGTACACAGAGACAGAGTGAGCAAAGTGCCAAAAAGAATCGCCTTCCATTTTTTCATATGATCTTCTCCTTTTTCTGAAAAAAATTCTGTATTCCTAATATGGCACTTTTTCCAGTATTCTATCCTGGCAAAAATTTCAAAAATATTCTTTGCTATAAGGCCATATAGCGGACATTCGCATTCCGTTCCACTACATGCTCATGAATGAAATCGCTTCGCAATTTCATTCAAAACGGGCTCCGCTTTTACACGAAACCCGTTTTTTATTACCTGTATCATTCTGTTACGGATTAAACTGTCAACCTGTCAGGATCAGCCGATCACGTCACTCATATCGTAACGTCCTGCCGGTTTACCTGCAAGGAATTTGGCTGCTTCTACAGCACCTTTTCCAAAAATAGCCTTGGAATATGCAGTATGCTTGAACTCGATCACTTCGTCCTGACCTGCAAAAATGATCTCATGCTCACCTACGATGGTTCCGCCACGAACTGCGGAGATTCCGATCTCCTTATCGTCACGTTTCTCACGTTTCTGGCTGCGGTCATATACATAATGATACTTGTTATCCATAACTTCATTAATGCTGTCTGCCAGTGCAAGTGCAGTACCACTTGGTGCGTCTACTTTCAGGCGGTGATGTTTCTCAACGATCTCCATGTCAAATCCTGCAGTTGCAAGAACCTTGGCAGCGTCCTGAACCAGTTTCAGAAGTGTGTTGATACCAAGAGACATGTTCGCAGATTTCAGCACTGCAACCTTTTTGGATGTTTCTTCTACTTTCGCAAGCTGCTCCTCGCTTAAGCCTGTGCTGCAGAGAACAACCGGGATCTGGCGTGCGGCACTGTACTCAAGAAGCTTGTCTGTTGCTTTTGCAGAAGAAAAATCAACGATCGCGTCTGCCTCTACCTGGCATGCGTCAATATCGGTGAATACCGGATAGCTGTTTTTTCCCTGATCTGCAATGTCGATACCTGCCACGATCTCTGCATCCGGATCTTTCTCCACGATGCCACTGATCACCTGACCCATATGTCCGTTGCAGCCGTGCATGATGATTTTTACCATAGTATATTCTCCTTTACCTTCCGCTTACAGTCGGATTATTTTGCAAGCTTAAGGCCGAATTTCTCGATCTCTTTTGCAAGAGCAGCCTTTGTGTCTTCTTCCATCTCGCAAAGCGGCATACGAAGCGGTCCTACATTCATTCCCATAAGGTTCATAGCTGTTTTTACAGGAATCGGGTTTACTTCGCTGAACAGTGCATTAATGAGTGGAAGAGCTTTCAGCTGATCCTCTGTTGCTCCCTTTGTATCACCGTCGAAATATTTCATGACCATGTCATGTGTAAACTTCGGTGCAACGTTGGAAAGTACGGAAATAACTCCAAGTCCGCCAAGAGAAAGAATCGGAAGTACCTGATCATCATTTCCGGAGTAAAGCTCAAGCTGTCCGTCTGCCAGAGACATCATCTTGGCGATCTGGGAAAGATCTCCTGTTGCTTCCTTGATTCCGACAATGTTCTTTACATTCTTTGCAAGGTAAGCTGCTGTAGCCGGCTGGATGTTGCAGCCTGTACGGCTCGGTACATTGTACATGATAAGCGGAGTTTCCGGAACTGCATTGGCAATTGCTGTGTAATGAGCGATAAGTCCCTTCTGTGTAGCCTTGTTATAATAAGGTGTTACAATAAGAAGAGCGTCTGCACCATAGGAAGCTGCTTCCTTGGACATCATGATTGCTGTCTCTGTACAATTGGAACCTGTTCCTGCGATTACAGGCACACGTTTGTTAACTTTGTCAATTGTGAACTTGATTGTCTGAAGGTGCTCTCCGTGTGTCAGAGTAGAAGATTCTCCTGTTGTTCCGCAGATAACGATGGCGTCTGTGCTGTTCGCGATCTGATCCTCAAGGATCTCCTCAAGTTTCTCATAATTTACCTTACCGTCTTCGTGCATAGGTGTTACGATTGCAACGCCTGTTCCTTTAAAAAAAATTGCCATTTGTCTTCCTCCTTCTTTCTTCTGTGAACTGTTGCTTATTTCCGTTCCTGTCCGGTCAGCTCTGTTGTCATTGTGGTAACACTGTCCACATATGGCTTCAGTGCTTCCGGAAGCCAGCGTCCGGTCATAACTATGTGCATACTTTCATCCTTCTGCTTAAGCATATCGATGATCGTCTCAACTGGAGCGATTCCTTTATCCATAAGCCCGAGGATTTCATCCAGCAGCAGAAAATCACACTCTCCGGTAGCAATTACCTTCCGTGCAAAATTAAGGCCGTTGAGAATATTGGTTCTCTCTTCTGTCTTTTCCTGCTCACTCAGGTCATTATAGCAGGTGTCCATTTTTTCGAAACGGAAAATCTTGAAATCAAGATTATCCAGATCCTCAAGAAAATCCAGTTCTCTGCGTTCCCTGCCCTTGAGAAACTGTATGATGATCACACTTTTTCCCTGCGCGGCAAAGCGCAAAGCCTGGCCGATAGCCAGTGTCGTCTTTCCTTTCCCGTTCCCGCAATAAACCTCTGTTATTTCTTTTTCCATGATTCTTCCTCTTACTGTTTAGTGAAAACCGGTAATTCCCCATTTTTTTAATTTTTCTTTATATTACCGCAGATTGGCTGGAAATGCAAGTGTTACCTTAATGTTCCCACCAATATTCCATAACCTGTCCAATGTTACTCAACATATTCCAATTTGCTCACCGAAACTTCATAGGCTATCCTTTTTTCTGTCTCATTTTCACTGATTCGTTTCATATATTCCCTGCTCTGAATTCTGCCCCAGATCAGCACATGTCCGCCTACTTCAAAAGCCGAAGCATATCTGGCATTTCTTCCCCAGCATATACATGGTATGTAATCGGATTTTCCGTAAGGACGGTTGACTGCCATCAGAAGATCCGCAATCTCTCTTCCAAGCGGAGTTTTTCTGTATACAGGCGGTTTGCAGATATACCCGTCCAGAAAAATCTGATTGACCGGTATGGATTCCTCTCCCTCTTCCACAAATTTCACTTCCCTGGCAAATACCGAAAGCACAAGTCTATTTCTCTTTTCCTCATGACGGTTATAGGACCGGAACTGTCCGTGGATTTCAATATACTCCCCAACATAGTCCTGGGTGATATCAATCAGACGCTCGGACACCATCACCGGAATCCTGTCCTCAGAATCGCTGAGACGTTTTACCAGAATATCCATCATATAAAACCCTTCTCCAAAAACCTGATGGCTGAAGGTAAATCCGGTGGCAATACGCCCCATAACCGATACCTGATTGTTTTCAATAATTTTATCTGCCATAATAAGTAGCTCTCCTTCCTCTTCGTGTATTTCGTCTATATCAATCTATGTACAGATGCGCTATAATATGCCTGAAAAACTAAGAAAAACAAAAATATTTTTTTATGTCTTGTAATCTTCCAAAAAATGTGATAGACTATAAATTTGGACATCATTTTTAACAAAAAGATTACTTATATATGGAAAGAAAGGATTTGGATTATATGAAGACCAAGCGTGAAGATGTTCGTAACGTGGCCATTATCGCCCATGTCGATCACGGTAAAACAACACTTGTTGACGAGCTTTTGAAACAGAGCGGTGTTTTCCGTGAGAACCAGGAAGTCCAGGAACGTGTCATGGACTCCAACGATATTGAGCGTGAGCGCGGCATTACGATTCTCTCCAAAAACACCGCAGTTCATTACAAGGGTGTAAAAATCAATATCATCGACACTCCAGGCCATGCGGACTTCGGCGGCGAGGTAGAGCGTGTGCTGAAGATGGTAGACGGCGTTATTCTTCTTGTGGACGCCTTCGAGGGTGCCATGCCTCAGACTAAATTTGTACTTCGTAAAGCTCTCGAACTGAACCTGCATGTTATTGTCTGCATCAACAAGATCGACCGTCCGGAAGCACGTCCGGAGGAAGTTGTTGACGAAGTTCTGGAACTTCTCATGGATCTGGACGCATCTGACGAGCAGCTGGACTGCCCGTTCCTGTATGCCTCCGCAAAAGCCGGCTATGCAGTTCGTAACCTTGAGGACAAGCCTGAGAATATGGCTCCGCTTTTTGAGACCATCCTTGATGCAATTCCTGCTCCGGAGGGAGATCCGGACGGAGATACACAGGTTCTTATCAGCACCATCGACTACAATGAATATGTAGGCCGTATCGGTGTCGGTAAAGTTGAGCGCGGAACCATTTCCGTGAACCAGGAGCTGATGCTTCTGAACCATCATGACCCGGACAAACACGAGCGCGTAAAGATCAGCAAGCTCTACGAATTTGACGGCCTGAACAAGGTTGAAGTCAAGAGTGCTACCATCGGAGCCATCGTTGCGATCTCCGGTATTGCAGATATCCACATTGGAGATACACTCTGTGCAGGAGATAACCCGGAGTCCATTCCGTTCCAGAAGATTTCCGAGCCTACCATCTCCATGAACTTCCTTGTAAACGACAGCCCGCTTGCAGGACAGGAAGGTAAATTTATCACTTCCCGTCACCTTCGTGACCGCCTCTACCGTGAGCTGAATACAGACGTCAGCCTTCGTGTGGAAGACACAGATACAACTGAGTGCTTCAAGGTTTCCGGCCGTGGTGAGCTTCACCTTTCCGTTCTTATTGAGAACATGCGCCGTGAAGGATATGAATTTGCAGTCAGCAAACCGGAGGTTCTCTATCATACAGACGAGCGCGGACGCAAACTGGAGCCGATCGAGATCGCATATGTTGATGTTCCGGAGGATTTTCCGGTACCATCATCCAGAAACTCAGCGAGCGTAAAGGTGAACTTCAGGGTATGAGCACAGCAAGCGACGGAACTGTACGTCTTGAGTTCTCCATCCCTTCCCGTGGACTGATCGGATTCCGTAACGAATTCCTTACCTCCACCAAGGGTACCGGTATCCTGAACACCATGTTTGACGGATATGCACCATACAAGGGAGACTTCCCGTATCGTAAACAGGGTTCCCTCATCGCTTTCGAGGCAGGCGAGACTGTAACTTACGGTCTTTTCTCCGCTCAGGAGCGTGGTACTCTCTTCGTCGGACCTGGCGAGAAGGTTTACAGCGGTATGGTTATCGGACAGAATGGTAAGGCTGAGGATATCGAGCTGAATGTCTGCAAGACCAAGCACCTCACCAACACCCGTTCTTCTTCGGCAGACGATGCGCTGAAGCTTGTTCCGCCTAAGGTATTAAGCCTTGAGCAGGCAATCGAGTTCATCGACCAGGATGAGCTTCTTGAGGTAACTCCTAAGAGCCTTCGTATCCGTAAACGTATCCTGGATTCCAGAGATCGAAAACGTGCTGCATTCCGCAAGAGCTGATAGAATTTTGACGATTATTTATTGTTTACTGGATTCTGGCAGTGTTTTGCAGTTATAAAGGATTCGGATATATCTTTAACACGATTTACACAACTGTCATACGGGAATCATTTCCTGTATGGCAGTTTTTTTCTGGAATCATTCCTGCATGACCGTTTCTTTCTGCAGGAAGAATCCAGGCTGCAGGATTCTCTGCCTGTGGCGAATTTCCCTGAACAACATCGGGCTTTCCTGCTCGCAGGATTCTGGCAGTTATCTCCTGCCCTGTTTTTCATTTTCAGACAAATCTATCCATTTCTTTCTGCATTCCTGAAAAAAGTCTCCATATATTTTGCTTAATTGTTCTGAAAACTCAAATAATTTCAAGTTTTTTTATCAATTATGGTTTGACGCTTTTACCGTGACATGATATTTTTGTGAATTATTTATCAAAATTCTTCGTTATTTTCATTAATTATTTATCACATTCGCTATTGACGTCTGAAATCTGTTAAATTATAATGTGTTCATGATTGATTGACAAAAGTTTAACGTTAATGTTTTAACTGCATGATACGTTTTTGTCTTTTGCCAGCCCCTCATATGTGTGCATGTTTTTTGTCAGTGCTGACAAATATTTAACATGTTTTTGTGCACAGTGCTGAATTTAAAGATTTTTTTTAAAGGATTTTTCAATAATTCAGCGTTCTGCGGAGTGAAATTTACAGTATTTTCCCCTGATTTTCTGTTCGTCATTTTGCACATAGCGGCAAAATTCAGAATTTGCGTTTTTTCTGAATTTTGGTACTATATAATCATTGAAACAGAAAATTCAATCAGATTGAATCAACCAAGCAACGCAGCGCGGGGACTTACAAAAACTCTGCAGCATCTGCCGGCATAAAAAACAGGCCCGCAGAACCACAGATCATTATCATATGAAAACAGGAGGATTCCACATGGCAAAGAAAGAAACTATCCCTACCATCATCGACACTCCAGAAGCCCTGACCGCGAAAATGGCTGCAATGAAAGAAGCACAGAAGATCTTCGCTACCTACACACAGGAGCAGGTTGACAAGATCTTTAAGGCAGCTGCTACTGCCGCCGACAAAATGCGTATCCCACTTGCCAAAATGGCCGTTGAAGAAACAGGCATGGGTATCATGGAAGATAAGGTTATCAAAGAACCATTACGCAGCAGAGTATGTTTATAATGCATACAAGAACACACAGACATGTGGTGTTGTAGAAGAAGACAAGGCATACGGAATCAAGAAGATCCTGGAGCCTGTAGGACTGGTTGCCGCAGTTATCCCGACTACCAACCCGACTTCCACAGCAATCTTTAAATCTCTTATTTCTCTGAAAACACGTAACGCAATCATCATCAGCCCGCATCCGCGTGCCAAGAAGTCTACCATTGAAGCAGCGAAAGTTGTTCTGGATGCAGCTGTTGCCGCTGGTGCACCGGAAGGAATCATCGGATGGATCGATATCCCGAGCCTTGAGCTGACCAACATGGTTATGCAGAACGCAGATATCATCCTCGCAACCGGTGGTCCTGGAATGGTTAAGGCAGCTTACTCCTCCGGTAAACCTGCTGTTGGTGTTGGACCTGGAAATACACCTGCCATCATTGATGACAGTGCAGATATCCGTCTTGCAGTTAACTCCATTATCCACTCCAAGACATTTGACAATGGTATGATCTGTGCTTCCGAACAGTCCGTAACTGTTCTGGAGAGCATTTATAAAGAAGTAAAAGAAGAGTTCCTTTACAGAGGATGCTACTTCCTTAAAAAAAGACGAGATCGAGAAAGTCAGAAAGACAATCCTCATCAACGGCGCTCTGAATGCCAAGATCGTAGGCCAGAAGGCAGCTACCATCGCCGAGATGGCAGGCGTTACCGTACCGGCTGAGACCAAGATCCTTATCGGTGAGGTTGAGTCCGTTGATATCAGCGAGGAATTCGCACACGAGAAACTTTCCCCTGTACTTGCCATGTACAAGGCTAAGAATTTTGACGATGCTATCGCAAAAGCTGAGCGTCTTGTTGCTGACGGCGGCTACGGCCATACATCTTCCCTCTACATCAACGTGAATGAGACAGAGAAGATGGATAAATTCGAGGCAGCTATGAAGACCTGCCGTATCCTTATCAATACGCCTTCTTCTCAGGGTGGTATCGGTGACCTTTACAACTTCAAACTTGCTCCATCCCTCACTCTTGGCTGCGGTTCCTGGGGCGGTAACTCCGTATCCGAGAACGTTGGTGTCAAGCACCTTCTGAATATCAAGACCGTTGCTGAAAGGAGAGAGAATATGCTCTGGATGAGAACACCGGAAAAGGTTTACTTTAAGAAAGGCTGTATGCCGGTTGCTCTTGACGAGCTCGGTACTGTTATGGGCAAGAAACGCTGCTTCATCGTAACAGACTCCTTCCTCTACAAGAACGGTTACACCAAACCGATCGAAGATAAACTGGATCAGATGGGCATCGTTCATACATGCTTCTCTGATGTAGCACCAGATCCATCTCTCGCTTCCGCAAAAGCCGGAGCCAAGGCTATGACAGCATTTGAGCCTGACTGCATCATCGCTCTTGGTGGTGGTTCCGCAATGGATGCCGGCAAGGTTATGTGGATGCTTTATGAGAATCCGGACGCTGACTTCTCCGATATGTCCATGGACTTCCTGGATATCCGTAAGAGAGTTTACACCTTCCCGAAGATGGGTAAAAAAGCTTACTTCGTAGCAATCCCGACATCTTCCGGTACAGGTTCCGAGGTTACACCTTTCGCCATCATCACAGATCAGGATACCGGCGTTAAATGGCCGCTGGCTGACTATGAGCTTCTTCCGGATATGGCGATCGTAGATACCAACAACATGATGAGCGCACCGAAGGGACTGACCCGTGCTTCCGGTATCGACGTTATGACACATGCAATCGAGGCTTATGTTTCCATGATGGCTTCCGATTACACAGACGGTCTTGCACTGAAAGCGATCAAACTGGTATTTGAGTATCTGCCACGTGCATATAAAGACGGCAACGATGTAGAGGCAAGAGACCATATGGCTAACGCTTCCTGCATGGCAGGTCTTGCATTCGCCAATGCATTCCTCGGTGTTAACCACTCTCTCGCTCACAAACTTGGTGCTTTCCATCACCTGCCACACGGTATCGCAAACGCAGTTGTTCTTCTGGATGTTATGCGTTACAACAGTGCTGAGGTTCCGACCAAGATGGGTACCTTCCCACAGTACCAGTATCCAAAGACACTTGCCCGCTATGCTGAGATCGGCCGTTCTGTAGGTCTTACAGGCAAGAACGATGCAGAAGTATTCGAAAAACTTCTCGCCAAACTGGATGACCTGATGAGAACAATCGAGATCATGCCTACAATCCGTGACTACGGCGTAGATGAGAAATACTTCCTGGAGACTCTGGATGAGATGTCCGAGCAGGCCTTCAATGACCAGTGCACCGGCGCTAACCCGAGATATCCACTTGTATCCGAGCTGAAAGATATCTATCTGAAGGCATACTACGGAGAAATGCCAAAGAAAGAAGAGAAAAAAGCCAAATAAATGTGGAACACCCTTCTAAGGGAAACACGGCCGGGAGTTTATTCGCTCCCGGCTGCGTTTCCTTTGCTTATTTCCCTCTTGCAAAAGATCCCCGATACAGTTCTGTATGAACAGGCTGTACCGGGGATCTCTTATATAATCGCTTTATAATTATCGTTTATTCTCGTTAATTTATTTCAGGCCATACTCTGCTGCAAGTTTCTTAAACTCCGGAAGAGAATTTACAATGGTATCATAAGATACACAGTATGCCAGTCTCACATAACCAGGGCATGCGAAGGAGCTTCCCGGTACCATGAGGATGTTATATTTTCTTGCCGGCCTCGCAGAAGGCTTTTTCATCAGCTACCGGAGATTTTACGAAGAGATAGAACGCACCCTGTGGTTTGATGCACTCAAAGCCGCATTCTTTCAGGCCATTGTAAAGTGCCTGACGGTTTTTATCGTAAGCTGCAAGATCTGTCTTTGCATCTACACATTTCGCAACTACTTTCTGGATCAGGGATGGTGCATTTACGCAGCCAAGTGTACGGTTTGCGATGGTTGCAGCTGAGATCAGTTCTTCACTTCCGTCCGCCTCATCCGGGATCACCAGATATCCGATACGCTCTCCCGGAAGAAAGAGATTTGCTGTAAGAATATCCCACAACTGTATTGTCATAATATTTCGTCAGGTACGGAACTTCCACGCCATCGTAAGCCAGTTCACGGTATGGCTCATCGGAGATCAGGTAGATCACGGTTCCGAACTCTTTTTGTTTTGCTTCCAAAATTGCGGAAAGTTTCCTGATTGTTTCTTCTGAATATACAACTCCGGTCGGATTGTGCGGAGTATTTACGATAACTGCTTTTGTCTTCGGTGTGATCTTCTGCTCAAATTCAGCGAGATTTGGCTGGAAGGTTGTGGTATCCGGAGAGATTTCCACAAGGACACCGTCATAATTGCGGACATATGCACCGTATTCCAGAAAATATGGTGCAAAAACGATCACCTCTTCTCCCGGGTTCAGGATCGTCTTCAGAATTACGTTCAGGCCGCTTGCAGCGCCTACTGTCATGATCAGGTTCTTTGCAGAAAATTTTGTATCAAAACGTCTGTTTAAAGATTCTGCGATAGTCTGGCGTACATCTTCAAACCTGCGTTGCTCATATATCCGTGAAGGACGGTCGGGTCCGTATTATTTACAAGATCGATAATGGCTTCACGAACACTGTCCGGCGCCGGTACACTTGGATTTCCAAGGCTGAAATCAAAAACCTTATCTGCGCCGTATTTTGCACGGAGGCGGTTTCCTTCCTCAAACATCATACGGATGGCAGAATTGTTTTTTACGTAGGGTTTCATTTTTTCTGATATCATTTTCGTGTTCTCTCCTTTTTATTCTGAGCAGGCTTGCTCCTCCTGATACAAGCAAGTCCCCACCCATTGCTTATTGCTTTTCACAACCCCACAGGGCTCTTCCCTGATCTGGTTTAATTTCTACATCATCATTTTCACCGTTTCCTGACAATCTTGTTTATAATTGTACCCCGTTTCCGTCTGGCGTGTCAATACTTTATCAAATTAAAGTGTATATAAAAAAATCCCTGGGAAAGTGACACACATTCCCAGGGAACTTCCTTTATTTGGTTAAACCCACATTATATACTTCTATTTCTCAACATCTGTTATCAAACTTATTGATTTCCCAGCTTCGTCCTCACACCCCACACAGCCAGCGAGCTTCCCACCAGCGCAACAACGAACCCGGCAAGGACATCTGTAGGATAATGGACACCAAGATATAATCTGGAAAATGCCACCAGCGCTGCCAGGACTACTGCCGGGATTCCAATTTTCTTCGGGAGCATCCGAAGCATTACCAGGGCAACGGCAAAGGATGCTGTTGTGTGGCCTGACGGAAAGGAGAAATCCGTTGGTTTGGCGATCAGCGGGATCAGAGCTTCGATTTCCGCAAAAGGCCTTGGCCTTGCTACTATGTTTTTGAGAAGCAGATTCGTAACGATCACTCCGAAAATCAGGACAAAACTGCCGCATAGCCTGTTTTTCTTGTCTTTGGAACAGCAAGAAGAACAACTGCACAGAGGATCCAGAACCATCCTCCGTTTCCCAGAAATGTAACGATTTTCATAAATGGTGTCAGCATATCCGTTCTTAAATGCTGCTGGATCTGGAGAAGGATTTCTCCGTCCAGATTCTGTACTGACTGTAAAAAAGTATTCATAATGTATTCCCTTCTCTTTCTGCTGCGACAGACAGATAAAATACCAGGACTCATCTTCCGCCGCGCATTCTTTACTGTTGATTATTATACCGTACATCTCTTGATTTTCTGCGAACGAAAAACTAAATATTTTATAAATAAAACGCCCCTACACTGTCCAAAACATCGCACAGCACAGAGGCGTCTCCTTCCCGTTACGTAAAACTTTCTATATCAATTTTTCTTTTCTTACAAGATGCCTGCGCTTTGTGTTTTATGCTTTACGCACCGCGCTCGGTTCCCGCTCCTTGTAATGATGTGCTTCCTCCAGCATCATATCTTTCACCTTCATCAGTCGGATCTGGGTACTTCTCTCGTTCTCATCCAGCTTCATGGTGATGTATTTGATGTTTGCCTGTGCTTCCGGTATGATAACATGCTCCAGGGCGTTTACACGGCGCCTTGTTTTTTCAATCTCAGAAGCCATCAGCTGACAGGCTTTTTCCACTTCTGCCAGGCGGAGCATGTCCGGAAGGATATCCGCCAGGGATTTTACCGCTCCGTCCAGATCACTGGAGGTAAAAGCAAAACCATAGGAATAGATATCGTTGGCGTCCGGTGTTCTTGTTTTGTATTCAAAAACAGGAATATCCACACTCATGACATTCTTTTTGCCGGTTTCCAGATAGACTTCCTGCTTGGGAGCCATCAGAGCAGTGTTCAGAGTCTCCTCCGACATTCCGGCTTTTGCAATGACAAAATTGGTGTTGGCACTTCGGATACCAGCCTCTACTTTTTTACGCAGCTCCATGTTCTCGCGCACCAGATCCAGGAACTGTCGCATCAGCTCGTCCCGCTTATCCTTCAGAAGCTTATGGCCACGGACTGCAGTCACCAGCTTCTTTTTCTGCTTCGTAAGCTCCATACGGGTAGGATTCACCTGTGTTGATGCCACAAATCATCCCCCCTTTATACTTTTCCGTAATACTGGTCAAGGAATTTGTCATCGATACGTTTCAGCTCGCTTCTCGGAAGAATGGAAAGCAGCTTCCAGCCGATGGCCAGGGTTTCCTCGATATCACGGTTTGCCTGATAGCCCTGGGAAACATATTCCTTCTCAAAAGCATCCGCAAATTTCGCATAGATCAGGTCAATGTCAGAGAGGGCAGCCTCACCAAGAATGGTCATCAGCTCTTTGGCCTCTTTACCACGGGCATATGCGGCAAACAGCTGGTTCATGGTGTTGGCATGGTCTGCTCTTGTCTTACCCTCACCGATACCTTTATCTTTCAGTCGTGACAGAGACGGAAGAACATCAATGGGCGGTGTGATTCCTTTACGGTAAAGCTCACGGCTCAGAATGATCTGTCCCTCTGTGATGTAACCGGTAAGGTCAGGGATCGGATGGGTCTTGTCATCCTCAGGCATGGTCAGGATCGGAACCATGGTGATACTTCCTGCTTTTCCTTTCTGACGGCCTGCACGCTCGTAGAGAGAAGCAAGGTCTGTATACATGTATCCGGGATATCCACGACGGCCCGGAACCTCTTTACGTGCTGCAGAAACCTCACGGAGAGCATCCGCATAGTTTGTGATATCTGTAAGGATTACAAGAACGTGCATGTCTTTTTCGAAGGCAAGATACTCTGCTGCTGTCAGTGCATTCGCGGAGTAGCGATACGCTCAACAGCCGGGTCATTTGCCAGGTTTACAAAAAGAACAGTACGGTCTATAGCCCCAGTTTCCTTAAAGCTCTCTACGAAGAAGTTTGACTCCTCAAAAGTGATACCCATGGCAGCAAATACAACGGCGAACTGCTCGTCTTTTCCGCGAACCTTCGCCTGTCTCGCGATCTGTGCCGCAAGCTGTGCATGAGGAAGACCGGATGCGGAGAAGATCGGAAGTTTCTGCCCACGTACCAGGGTGTTCAGTCCGTCAATAGCGGATACACCGGTCTGGATAAACTCCTCCGGATAACTTCTGGCTGCCGGATTCATCGGCAGGCCATTGATATCTCTTCTCTCTTCCGGAAGGATCTCCGGACCGTCATCAATGGGACGGCCCAGTCCGTCAAAGACACGGCCCAGCATATCGCCGGATACACCAAGCTCCATGCTTCGTCCCAGAAAACGTACTTTACTGTTGGAAAGGTTGATACCTGTGGAACTCTCAAACAACTGTACCAGCGCATTGCTTCCGTCAATCTCCAGAACACGGCATCTTCTTGTTTCGCCATCGGCAAGCTCAATCTCACCCAGCTCGTCAAATGCCACATCTTCAACGCCTCGTACCAGCATCAAAGGGCCGGCAACTTCCTGTATGGTCCTATATTCTTTTGGCATTTTACAGGCCCTCCTTTCCCAGAAGTTCCGCAGTCTCTGCTGCAAGCTGGCGGGTTACCTTCTCATATTCCGCTGCCAGCTGATCTTCTTTTTGTATATTTGTAACGGCCGATCTGCTCACGTACCGGCAGTTTTTACGATATCATTGATATCTGCACCCTGTTTCAGCGCATCCAGGCCTGCATCATAGAATGCAAGTACCAGGCGCATCATGTTGTGCTGTTTTTCCAGAGATGTATAGGTATCGATCTCATGGAAAGAGTTCTGATGAAGGAAGTCCTCGCGGATGGAACGGGCTGCTTCCATTTTCAGGCGGTCGCCCGGAGAAAGTGCATCCATACCTACCATCTTTACGATCTCCTCCAGCTCTGCCTCTTCCTGGAGAAGGGTCATCATTCTCTGACGGAGCTCCATCCAGTCCGGCGCCACATTTTCATCAAACCATCCACCTACACTGTCCAGATACAGGGAATAACTGGTCAGCCAGTTGATTGCCGGGAAGTGACGTTTGTATGCAAGGTTTGCATCCAGTCCCCAGAATACCTTCACGATTCGAAGTGTTGCCTGGGAAACAGGCTCGGAAATATCACCACCTGGAGGAGATACCGCACCGATAGCTGTCAGGGCACCTTCTCTTCCGTCTTTTCCATTACAGATCACGTGTCCGGCACGCTCGTAGAACTGTGCAAGACGGGAACCCAGATACGCCGGGTAACCTTCCTCACCTGGCATCTCCTCCAGTCGTCCGGACATCTCACGGAGAGCCTCGGCCCATCTGGAAGTGGAATCTGCCATCAGTGCTACAGAGTAACCCATATCACGGAAATACTCCGCAATAGTAATACCTGTATAAATAGAAGCCTCACGTGCCGCAACCGGCATATCTGAGGTGTTTGCGATCAGAACAGTTCTCTCCATCAGAGACTGTCCGGTTTTCGGGTCTTTCAACTCCGGAAACTCGTTCAGAACGTCTGTCATCTCGTTTCCACGCTCACCGCAGCCGATATAAACTACGATATCTGCCTCTGCCCATTTTGCAAGCTGATGCTGGATAACGGTCTTGCCGCTTCCGAACGGGCCAGGAACTGCTGCCACACCACCCTTGGCGATTGGGAACATGGTATCAATAACACGCTGGCCTGTTACCAGAGGTTTTGCCGGCGGAAGTTTTTTCTTGTATGGACGGCCACGTCGTACCGGCCAGTGCTGCATCAGTGTCAGTTCTTTATCTCCGTCTGCCGTGGAAAGAACTGCAACGGTCTCATCTACGGTAAACTCACCGGATCTGATTTCTTTCAGAGTACCTTTCATATTGGGTGGTACCATGATCTTCTGTGTAACAACGATGGTCTCCTGAACGGTTCCGAGAACATCGCCGCCTTCCAGCTCATCTCCCACTTTTGCGACCGGGACGAAATTCCATTTTTTATCCCGCTTCAGTGCAGGTACCTCAACACCTCGTTTCAGGTTGTTGCTGCCTGCTACTTTCATAATGTCATCCAGCGGACGTTGGATTCCATCGTAAATACTTGTGATAAGGCCAGGTCCCAGTTCCACGGAAAGGGGAACTTCCATAGACTCTACCGGTTCTCCCGGGCGAAGTCCTGAAGTCTCCTCATATACCTGTATGGAAGCCTCATCTTCATGCATCTCAATAATCTCACCGATCAGACGCTGGCTGCTTACACGAACCACGTCATACATATTCGCATCTCGCATACCTTTGGCAATTACCAGCGGTCCTGCTACCTTCTTAATGGTCCCTCTGCTCATCTGAACCAATCACCTGCTTTCTTGTCACTCATTGCTGAAAAGAATATCGGAGCCAACTGCCGTCTCCACAGATTTCTTTACATTTTCAATTCCTGCGCCTGTATTTCCGGCAATTCCCGGTATCTGAATGATCGCCGGCATCAGCGCTTCACTGTATTTACTGATCTCAGCGGAAAGCTGGGCTGCCAGCTGTTCCGTAATATAAATAACCGCATATTCACCGGCTGCCAGACGGTTTAGCTTCTCTTTTCCCTCTGCGGGATCTTCCACCGGAAAGGTATCAAGGCCAAGCGCCGCAAACCCGTAAATGCTGTTATAATCACCCAAAACCGCGATCTTATACATACATTTCCCTTGCCCTTTCCCGGATAAACTCTTCCGGAAGGCCGCTGCGCTTTCCGGTGAGAATGATCCGCACCGTCTTGATCTCATTCTCACGGGCGAGCACATAGGCTACCAGCGGTCCCAGTGAAAATGAATTGTACAGCTGAGGTCGGATAGTCTCCATGATCTGGTTGTCACACCATCTCTCAAAAGCGGAAGCCGATTCCGCCAGTGCCAGAGCTCCGTCCCCGTATTTCGTTTCTGCCAGATAACTCATGATCTGATCCATTCCGCTGACTGCAGCGTGGATCAGTCTTTCCTTATCCAGTGTGTCACATTCTGCCATAGCTTTTTTCATGAAGTCCGAACTTTTTCCTGTTTTGCAGGCACGGACTGCGATCCGGATATCTGCTACCGCAACTGTAGATTCCGCATACTGCCGGACGATCTCTTCTTTCGATCTCTCCCCGGCCGCTCTTATGGCATCCAGTGCCGCCCGGTCTACGATAATATCCGCAAGCTGTCCATCTCTTGTGTGCAAAAAGGTCTCATAGGCTTCTCTTGCCGCTTCTCGCATATCTTCCGGAAAACGGTCGTATTCTTTATCCTTCAGGAATTTCACCATATCCTCGCCGTCAATGGCACAGTCGCTGAAAAAAATATTCGGCGTTGTCCCATCCAGGATGCTGGCCTTCACAGCCGCTTTCAGGTTATGGAAAAGATCCTGATAAGAGAGAACGGAAAAAACAGATCGGTCCGCTACCAGCGAATCCATGATCTCCCAGATCTTTTCTCGCTCCCTGGAAAGAATGCGTCCGCACCGGCTGCAGGATCACCGTTTCCCCAGCCCTTCTCTGTAAGGATCTGAAGGCACTGCTGCTCATCCTGACATGCCAGAAGCTGTTCGATCGCCGCCTGATTCAGAAGTCCGGTCTCCAGAACACGTATCCGCGCCACCGCATAGGCATAATCTTCACCAAACATATTTCACGCCCTCCTTTTTGCATGGTGTTTTACGCAAACAAAATCTTTCTTACCTGATCCAGAAGTTCATCCCGTTTCTCTGCAAACATGGCATCAATGGAACAGTTTTCCTCAATGCCGCCGTATACCAGGATAAAACCTCCGTCTATATTTCTGGCTTCACCGGAAATCTCCAGTGTGCCGCCTTTTTTCTGTGCCAGGCCTTTAATCTCCTCACGGAAATTCGCCGGCATACGTTCCAGATCCTTCTTTGAAAAACAGATCTCTCCTTCTCTTGGAAGCAGATATTTCTCTGCCATACTCTTAAGGATCTCAAAATATTTTCCTTCATCCAGATTCTTCACACGGTCACAGGCATCCGCAATCACCTTCCCGATCAGCTCCTGCTTGGCTGCAAGAACTGCGGTACGTTTCTTCATATCTGCGGCGGAAGCTGTCCGCTCTTCATAGCTTTTCACCTTTGCCCTGGACTGTTCTTCCCTCTGCTGCCGAATCTTATCAGCTTTTTCTCCGGCTTCCCCGAGGATCTCCGCGGCTTTTTTTTCTCCGCGTCACTGATCATAACGGCTGCAGAAGCATCGGCTTCTTCAAGAATCTGGCTTACCATCTTCTCTAATCCTGTCATGATCTGCCCCTCCTGATGAATCAAACCTGAATTCCGCTGACTGCAAGAATAGAGATCAGAAGAGCCAGAATCGCATATGTCTCAACCATTGCCGGGAAAAGCATAGCTTTACCGAACTGCTCCGGCTTCTTGGCTACGATGCCGATGGAAGCTACGGAAGTTTTTCCCTGATGGATCGCGGAAAGAAGGCCTGCAATGGCGATCGGGAGACATGCCACAAAGATCATAAGTCCGGTTTCCAGAGAAATATCGGCAACACCGCCGCCCAGGATCCCGACCTTGGAAAGTGCAAGGAATGCTACCAGCAGTCCGTAAATACCCTGGGTACCAGGAAGAAGCTGAAGAAGCAGAACCTTGGCAAATTTGTCCGGATCTTCCGTTACAACGCCTGCTGCTGCACGGCCGGCTGTACCAACGCCGATAGCGGAACCAATACCTGCAAGAGCTACGGAAATTGCTGCTCCCAATAATGCCCAAACGATACCACTCATAATATTAATCCTCCTTAATATCTACATATTTTGTATTTTCGCGGAAGGGGTGGAACTCTTTTCCTCCGCCCTCAAAGAATTTGCCGAAGAACTCTACGTACTGTAATCGGCAGGTGTGCACGTATGCACCCAGAAGATTGATCAGAAGGTTAAACGTATGACCAATCACAAATACAAGAATAAATACGATCCATCCAAAATACTGTCTCCCAGCATACTGCCCATCTGGTTCATAACCGACGCAATAACACCGGTAGCCAGTCCCAGAGCAAGAAGTCTGGAATAGGAAAGGATATCACTGACCCATCCTGTGATGTTATAAAGGTCGTAAGCTCCAAGCGCCAGCCGGAGGAACGGATTCTTCTTATCTCTTCCTGACATGAAGAGAATTCCCACTGCTCCGATGATGGCCATCCATTTGCCCACCTGTATCACTGCGGGCGGAAGGTTCAAGTTCATCTGAGAAATAGAACGGAACATGCTGCTCGGGATAAAGATAAGGATCAGTCCCATAAGGAGCATGAACCAGAGTACTACATCGCAGAAAAAGTCGAGATATTTTCTGTCACGGATCAGCATGTAGCCCTTAAGTCCCATTCCAAGGAACATATGGATCAGGCCAAACAGCATGGAGAACACTAGAAGTCTCATAGGCTCATTCAACGGTGCAAACCATACCGGCTTCACAGTGACCGGTTTATGCAGATATACTCTTGAGAATACATCGATAAAATCTCCGAAATATCCGCCAAACATTACGCCCCAGAACAAAGTGGACAGTCCACAGTACATGAACAGCCGGATGGATTTCTGCATTCCGCTTTCCATTCTGGGGAATTTCAGAAGCACTCCCAGACAGACCGCAAACACGATCAGTCCGTAGGCTGCATCTGATAGCATCAGTCCGAAAAGGAATACATAGCAGGCTGTCATAATGGTGGACGGATCGATCTCTCCCTTTCCGGGAAGACCAAACGCTGCAAGAACTCCTTCTCCTGCCGCTCCGAATCTGCTGTTCTGAAGGGCAACCGGAACATTTTCTCCATCAGCATCTTCTGCTTCAAAAACAATATCGTACTTCTCCGTAAGCCGTTTCTCCATTGCGGGAACCTGTTTCTTCGGAAGATATCCTGTCACAAAAAAAGTGCTCTCTGACTGGCGGAGCTGACCTAAAACTTCATATTTCTGTGCACGGATCCGGAAGTAATCGGATACAAGCTGAAGGGAATTCTTCCTGTCATGAAGATCACGGATCTGCTCCCGGATCTGTTCGGATTCTTCCTGGATGCGCACCACTCATTCTTAAGGTTCTCCAGTCCTGTGCCGGAACCTCTGATACCAGCTGTGCCGGTCTTGCGAATCCCTGCATGCGGAGTGCTTCTTCCATCTCCTGTGCCTGTGTCTTCAGACAGACAACCACCAGGCTCAGCTTACCGGCATCATTTGAGATTTCCTGGATGTCAAAAGCTTCAAGCTGTGGTGCGTCCACTGCCAGCTGACTGTATACCTGGTCCAGAGTTACATTCCCGTCAATACTTCCCACAAGTAACTGCCGTTTTCGCTGTTCCCTGCGAATTCATGGGGATATCCAGATCCAGCCATGGAGCAAGTGCCGCTTCCTGCTGTTCGATCTTAACTACCGCTGCGCTGTTCTCTGTGAGTTTCTTCCGGTACCCCTGGATCTCTCTGGCTGTCCTCAGGATCTCTTCCTGATCCCGGATGGCTTCTTCCTCCTGCTTTCTTCCGATCAGAGGCTTTCCTGCCAGGGATGCCAGCATAGATCCCTTCTCCTTCGAAAATTCATCCAGAATCTCGATTGCCTGATCGCACAGGGATGCGTTCTTTTCGAAGATCAGTCTGGCATTCATGGTATCCATGGTCTTAAGTTCCGGGTCCAGTTCCGCCGCATCGATCTCCAATACTCCAAGTGACTGCAGTTCTTCCAAATATGGCCTTACGGTTCTTCTTCATTGCGCAGATACTGATTCGCTGCATCTGCAATACTGCCATTTTCGCATTCCCCCTCTCAGAACAAACTGTCCATTACTGTCTGGATGGCCTGCTCATGCCTCGACTCCGCTTTCTTTTTCAAAGCTGCAAGCTCCTCCTCTGCCTGTCCAACGACAGTGTTCTCTGTACTGTGTGCACGTTCTTCGGCTGCTTTCATATCAGATGCCGCCTGTTCACCTGCGGTTATTTCCGCTTTTCTGATAATCTCCTCCGCCTCTTTCTCAGCTTCGCTGATGATGTTCTGTGCACGGACGGATGCGTCTTTTATTTTCTGCTGTGCTTTTGCCTCCGCCTCTTTCACTGCCTTGATCGTTTCCTGGATCATCTGATCACCGCCTCTCTGCATATCCAAATTGTACCACAACTTTTTTATCTAAAACAATGTTTATTATGCAATTTAACGAAAAATATATTCTTTTTGCGTCAAAAAATCGTCAAATTCGTTATAATTTTTACCATTTTTTCGCAAACTTTTTTATTTGTTTATTCTGTTCATATTTTTTGTTTTTATTCACAAAAAATGTTCCACACAGCACAAAAAAGCCATCTGCCAGATGAAATCACTTTTTACGTTTTCATCTGGTAAATGGCTTTTGATCTTCTGGCTTTTGATTCTCTTTACATTTGCTGCCTGTCAGTTATATATATAATTTGCGTAATCTTCGCTTCCAAGGTTTTCTGCGTCGATCCATGCAGGGTCAAGTAAAACTTTTTTTCTCAATTTTTGTTTCTTTCTTCGGTGCGGTGGACTGAATGGCTGCCCACATGGTCTGATATCCCATTGCATACGGATTCTGTGAAAGAACTCCAAGCTCCTGTCCGTTTTTGATTGCTTCCTGCTGTTTGCTGGTGGCATCCACACCTATCATGGCAACTTTTATTCTCACCGTTGTCTTTATTTACTTCCAGAAACATCTCGGAAACATTGGCATTGGTGCAGAAAACTCCATCCAGTGCAGGATATTTATCCAGAACTTCTTTCATCGCTTCTTTCATATCATCAACCTGATCAGAATATACAGTTTCTACAACTTTAATGTCTGTATAATTTGCGATATTATCCAGAAATCCCTTTACACGCTCCTGTGAACTCTGGGTCTTCTCCTGTGCGGAAAAAATTGCTACATTTCCCATTTTTCCAATGGCGCTTCCAAGCTTATATGCAGCGTACTTACCAATCTGTGTATTGTCTGTTCCCCGAAAAGCTCTGACCAGTTTCGTATCGCTGACATTAGAATCAAATGCGATCACAGGAATGCCGTTTTCTTTGGCAGCTTCCAGCTGTGCCTGGCAGGAATCCATGTCTCCGGCAGAAAGGCATACTACAGATGGATTCTCGGCAATTACCGCATCAAGAGTATTGATCTGACTTTCTACATCTTCCTCGTTATCCGGTCCTTCGAAAGTCATTGTGATCTGCTTGTCTTTCTTGAAGCCGTATGCCTCATTCACATCTTTGACAGCAGCTTCCATTCCTTCTTTCACTTTATCCCAGAATTCGCCTTTTTTGCATTTGCTGACAACAGCTATTCTGGCACCTTCTTCAATAGAAAGATTATCGTCGATCTCCGGGATGAGTGGACTCTTTTTCTCTTCTGCTTTCTTGGCTTCCGGGGTTTCCTGGGCATCTGCTACAAGCGGTGCAACAAGCTTCTCTGCTTCTTCTTTCTGGCATCCTGTCAGCAGGGTTACCGTAGCCAACAAGGCTACCGACGCTACTGCAGCTCTTCTCATTTTAATCTCCTCTTCCTCGCTGGTTACTGTTCTTCATCGTCTGCATTATCCGTCTACAGTAACTTATACTTTACAAAACTCTTACATTTGGTTACTCGCTTTTTACATTATACACTTTTTCGCTTTTCCGTCCAGAGTTTTTACAGTTTTTTCACAAAATCCAGAAATGCAGTTCCCTGCGGCTCTGTTTCAAAATTTCATTATTTTTCCTGTTTTCGGGTGTTTAAATTCCAGACCGCAGGAACATAAGCCAAGAGAAGTACCTTTTTCCCCTGAAGGGTTGTATTTTCGGTCTCCAAGAAGAGGAATTCCCGCATGTGAAAGCTGTACACGGATCTGGTGATGACGTCCTGTTTCCAGTTTGATTTTAAGAAGAGCACGGGATTTTCCATTCATTTCTTTTTGATCAAGGACTCTATAATGGAGAATTGCTTTTTTTGCTCCAGGTGTATTTTCCGGTACTGCCTGAGACATGTTGGCTTTTCCGTTTTTTTCAGATAGTCAATAAAAATTCCTTCCTGCTTTCCTGGCACACCTTCAGTTACTGCCAGATAATATTTACCTGCGCCGCCTGCCATTATCTGTTTGCTTAGATTCCCTGCTGCTCCCTGAGTTTTTGCAAATACAAGGACACCTTCCACCGGTTGATCCAGGCGATGGACCACTGCCAGATATGGAATCTTTCCAGGTGTTTTCTGTGCCAGATAGTTCTTCAGGGCACTTTCCATATCCATGGTTCCGATTCTCGCTGCCTGTACCGGCATTCCCGACGGTTTCCTGCATACAAGAATTTCTTTATCTTCATATAAAATATTTTCGTTGATCTGATTGTTCCACATATGTTTTCACCACTGCTGTTATTTTTGGGTTTCCTTTCTTCATGAAGTATAACGGAAGATATCGATACTGGCAACTGGTAAATATAACAATTAACATAACAGAAAATGAGACGGTCATCACTTTTTACTTTAATAATTTCAAAAATGATGACCGTCTCAACACTCTTCGTTATTCAATTTTTCTTCCTCTTTGTTTTTTGAATAATGTTTTCTGGTTATATGATTTTCTGTCAACCGAAATTTCTGATTTTATATGATTATAAAATAATTTCGATTCTCTTTATTCAATTTTATACACTTTTCTTTTTCTACGTTCTCTCTTCTTTTTTATTTCCTGCTCATAAGCGATTGATATATGTAAGTATATCTTTTCGATTATTTAGAAAGTTGTATAGGATTGAAATCGTTTTTTCCGAAGTTCGATTTCCTTTTTTGAAGAATTTCGGTGGTTATACTTCTTTCTGTTTCCTCAACAATTCTGGACTTAACTTCTTAAATTCAAAACCGTTTGTCATCTCTGTACTTCGTGATCTGCTGATTCAAATCGACCTATTGGGATTTTCTCCTCTGCAGTTCTTTAAAGTATCCTGAAAAAAGTTCCTGCCCGTTTCTTCGATCTTAATATCCTATCAGATATTCTTCTGATGCAAAGCTTCAATCCATATCCTGATGAATCTGATATGCATTTCAAAGTATCGTTCTCATCTTCACTTCTGTTCCTGGAATCTCTTCTTTCCAACGAACCGGTGAGCTGAGGGTTTTACTCTTTCGGGAAATATTTCTTTACATATTTCCTGAAATCTTTGTCTCAGGTGTGTGACAGTTGTTCAATATGAGTTACCGATTCTATATTACCTGAAATACTGATTTCCTTAACTTTCTTATTTCTCTCATCTTAACTTCAGTTAAAATATAAGTAAGATTTAAGAGGTTCTTATTTATATCTTATGAGAGAAATGATTGTGTTCTTAAGGGTTATCATTATGTGATATGTATCAGGTCTTTCTTGCAGGAAATCCGGTTCCTGTCACTCTCATATTGATGGATGTGATTGTTATGTTCCCACTGGAATCACCTTTTCCTTTCTTCATCCTTTCATGTGCATCTATGCTATGAATTGAATGAATTTCTGATTTTTTAATTTCTTTGTTTTGTTTTTTCTCTTTGTTTCTTTTTTGATGGTCTTATAATACCATCGTTTAGTTCGTTTTTGTCAATTACATTTTTAAA